>Ga0190348_1000128_pt1 | contig 20608 bp, 18 predicted proteins | sample 48721367_MG_FD_161658 | JGI IMG/M metagenome (GOLD analysis project Ga0190348, IMG submission 161658) | Hydrothermal vent microbial mat bacterial communities from Southern Trench, Guaymas Basin, Mexico - 4872-13-6-7_MG | ecosystem: Environmental > Aquatic > Marine > Hydrothermal vents >... | reverse complement strand
CAACTTGGCATTCCCGCTTTAACTTTTGAAACCTGCAGAAAATTACCCTTGTCTTTCCGAATAGAAGAACATTTGAGATTCATAAAATTAGTTTTATTTAAGTGGAATATGCTTGTAGTCCAGAGGTAATCCTACACTAGATGAGGAATATATATTTAATAGAAATAACAAATATAGGGGTATAACTTTGTGTTTGCCCTTAATGAGCAATGTGTTGTAAGGGCACGATGTATCTGCCCAAGTAAACGGAAATAATATGTAGGGGCACGATGCATCGTGTCCAGGTTAGCAGGTTAAGGAAAATAATATAAAGACTGAAAGAGGGGCACAATTCATTGTGCCCCTACAAATTGGGAAAGACATGTTCTCAATACCCGTTTTCACCGAGTATGCCCTCATGAAAAAAGGGCTAAAGTTTAGCTCCTTTTAGTTATTCTCATATTTTCATAATTATGAGAATTAATCTTTAATCGTTCTTGGAATTGTCCTTAACTTCTTCGGTTTCTGTTACTTCTTCTGAAACTGTCTCTTCCGAAGTTACTTCCTCCGTAGAGTCCGATGTTTGTTCCTCTTCTGCAGCAGATTTTAACGATTCGATTTCAGCATCAAAATCATAATTGTACACAATGACAGCTTCTTCTTTTAATTTTGAGATAAGTGCTGATATTGCTTCGTTTTCTCTTTGAGATCTTAGAGTATTGCTAATTCTTTCCTTCGCTTCTTCAAAGGTGGGAGAATGTTCTTCTTTCTTCTCTTCACATTTAATAATATGGTATCCAAACTGTGTTTGCACTACATCACTAATCTCACCCGGTTCCAACGAGAAAGCAGCATCTTCAAATTCTTTTACCATCTGACCTCTGGCGAAAAATCCCAGATCTCCGCCACTTGGGGCAGAGGGTCCAATGGATTTTTCTTTGGCTAATTCTGCAAAATCGGTAAGACCTTCTTTGAGCAATAGAAGAAGATTATTTGCCTCTTCTTCAGTTTCAAGCAATATATGGCGGGCGTGAACCTGCTCTGGTTCAAGGAAACTTTCCTTATTCTCATTGTAATATTCTAATAATTCCTCATCACTAATGATTACCTGGCTCTTAGCTTCCTCTAAAACCCTATTTATCATTAATTGTCTTTTTATATCCTCTTTAAGTTGAGCAAGGGTGATTTTGTTTATTTTTAGGGCTTCATCGAATTCTTCGGGAGTAGAGAAATTATCTTTAATCTTATCAATTTCCAAATTAATTTCGTCATTGGAAATCTTAACTTTCTCTTTTTGAGCTTGCTGATATAAAAGTTCATAGTCAATTAGTTGGTTTAATATATTCTTTTTAAAAGAAAGAATTGTTGACTGGTCAAAACTAGAAAGGGTTTCATCATCGTATCGGGAGATAGCATTTAAAAAAGCGTTTTGCAGCTGGTCAAAAGAAATACCTGATTCATTTACCTCGGCAATATAGTAGGTTCTCCTCTGGCTAGACCTGTATTGACCCAAGCCATAAAAAATAGAAATGCCAAAAAAGGCAACCATTAAAATTATTATAAATCTCATATTTTTTCTTAATATTCGCAACATAGTTTATCTTAAATCTCCTTTTTATTTAATAGGGTAACTGATACTCGGTACTGAATTAGTATATGCTAAACGTTAAATGCTCCACAGTAATTACTCGATACGAAATCGGGGTTGTTTCCACCGCTTTCGCGAGGGCAGGTTTACTTTATTCTGCAATGACATTTCTGTTTTTTTCATTCTGGCTTCTAAATTCTGTCTTCTGACTTCTATTCTCTTAACGAGATACGATTCACGAGATACGAATTATGCTAACGATTAGTTTGATTGTATATAATATAATATTGTAGATAGGTTTTGTCAAATTTTAAATACAGTATTGAGTATATATTATGATTACTGCCTAAAAAGTGAACAAACTAGTAATGGCACGATGCATCGTGCCCACAAGAGACTGCAGGCAATAAACGATAGGGGCACAATGAATTGTGCTCCTACAGGATAATTACTACCAATACATTAAAATTTATTATAAGATTACAATATACTACACACGACACTGTGGTCTACAACATTGTAAAATATTTTATATAACCTGCTTTTAAATATTTGTTAGCTTTTTGGGTTGCAATCATAGCATTGAATATCGAGTTAAGAAAGAGAAAAGATAGAAAAAAAAGCATTCTTCTTTCTGTTCAACCAGTCCACTAAAGTTTACAGTAACCGGTGTATCAGATGCATAACAGAGAATTTTTTAAAATAAAAGATAGATAAAAAATATTGTTAAAAAAGTTATTAGCAAAAAAACTTGACATAAGGCTTGTTTAATATAATAATATAGAAGTTTTTTATTAAAAGATTTAATTAGTGTAACTTTACTGGGATAGTTAGAAGGAAAAATATTATATATTGGTTATAACCCAAAAATCTCAAAGATATTCTTAGCAGGTTGTATATAACATTTTGTAATATTATGAAATATTATATGTGCTATATTGCAAATAATTTTACAATAGAGTATGGCTTTTTGGCTGTAATTATGTTGTAGGGGCACAATGAATTGTGCCCTCACCATTTTATTGCCTAATATCTTTTGTGGGCACGATGCATCGTGCCCATATATTACCATCTTGTTTACTTTTTGGGTTGCGATCATATACTTTTTTTTCATTTCTTGATAAATTTATAGTTGTATTATATAATATGAAAGATATTTATTTAGATAATTCAAATAGTAATTTCAGCTTGATGTTTAATAATCAAATTTGATAGGCATAATGATATTATTGTATTTTACCCATAACGTATCATTTTGTTAACTTAATATGTAGAAGATGGGAGGTGTAAATATGGCCAAAATAAAAGTTAAAGAGAACGAAGAAATGGATCACGCCCTTAGAAGATTTAAAAAGGAATGCCAGAAGAGCGGAATAATATCCGATCTTCGGCGTCATGAATATTATGAAAAACCAAGCGTGAGAAGGAAAAAGAAAGCGCTCGCTGCTCAGAGGAAACTGAAAAAAAGAGGTAGATTTTAGATGTCAAAACAGTTATCGTTAGAAGAAATTATTTTTAATGATATGAAAAAGGCACTAAAAGAGAACGAAAAATTAAAATTATCGACTTTACGATTGATTAGGGCAGCAATTAAAAACGCTGAAATATCTAAAAAGGACAAACTAACCGAAGACGAAGTTATCGGAATAGTGAACCGCAATTTAAAGAAGTTAGAAGAGTCTTTAGATATGTTTACCAAAGGTCAAAGACCGGAACTTGCCGAAAAGGCAAAAAAAGAGATAGAAATAGTAAAAAAGTATCTTCCTGAGCAATTATCTGAGGAAGAAGTAGAGAAAATAGTAAAAGAAACTATTGCAAAATTTGGATTTAAAGGTCTACAAGACATTGGTCCTGCCATGAGAGAAATCATACCTCAATTAAAGGGGAAAGCAGATGGGAAAATGGTTAATAAAATGGTGCGGGACTTACTGGGCAATCCAAAAAATTAATGTTAAAAACGAAAGACTCAGACTTGCCTTGGTAAGTATTTTGAGTCTTTCTTTGTTTTTATAATTTTATAATTTAATTGTATAGAAATTTTCTTGAATTAAAAAAGAAGGGCACAATTCATTGTGCCCCTACATCTAAACCTAAGTTTTCCACGCGGTACTCGAACGCAATACAATATACAAAAATGGCTTTGAGTTTTGAATAATGGCTTTTTGCTTTTCGTTTTAAGTTTTTAGCTGTATAATGACAATTGATAACTGTGTTTGGAACTAACGACTAATTCAGGAGCGTAAATTATTTGATAATAAAATCTAATTTAAATGAAAAACACAAGATATTTCTTATAATTATAGCTCTATTTATAATTTTTAGTTTAATTGCTCTAAACACTTACGCAAATGTAACAGATGAAGTATATTTGGTAACCATTAAAGGAACAATTGACTTGGGATTATCTTCTTATGTACAGCGGGCTTTAGAGGAAGCGGTATCACGCAAAGCAAAAGCGGTTATTTTAGAAATCGATACCTTCGGAGGAAGGATTGATGCCGCCACCCAGATAAGAGATAAGATAATGAGCCTGAATATACCAAGCGTAGCCTACATTAAAAATAGAGCATGGTCTGCAGGAGCCTTAATTGCGCTATCTGCAGAATATATTCTAATAGATAAAAGTGCCAGTATCGGTGCAGCAGAACCAAGGCCGGCAGATGAAAAAAATATTTCAGCCTTAAGGGCTGAATTCGCTTCTACTGCTTTAAGCAGAAGGCGTTCGGAAGAGATAGCAGCCGCCATGGTTGACAAAGACATAGAAATAGAAGGTATAATAGAAAAAGATAAAATATTAACTTTAAATGCCGAGCAGGCTATAAAATTAAATTTTGTAGATGGTACTGCTTCAAAGATTGAAGAAGTTTTAGATTTTTTAAATCTTAAAGATGCTAAAATAGTATACATTTATCCAAATTGGGCGGAGAATATAAGTCGATTTGTTACCAATCCTGTAGTAAGTTCATTATTATTGTCTATAGGTTTTTTAGGGCTAATAATTGAATTTTGGACTTTAGGCTGGGGGATAGCAGGTTCAATAGGAATAATTTCTCTGTCTTTATTTTTTGGAGGACATATAATTGTCGGCTTAGCAGGATTTGAAACGATTATCCTATTTGCAATCGGCCTTCTTTTGCTTTTGGCAGAAGTATTTCTTATTCCCGGGTTCGGCCTGGCCGGAATAGGTGGAATTGCCGCTATTTTGGCCAGCATATTTCTTACTTTCGGGAATATTGTCCAGGCGACTTATTCTATCTTGATTGCCCTGGGTGTATCCGTAGTAGGGTTTTTCTTATTGATTAAATATATTCCTTCTACCCGAACCTGGAGAAAATTTGTCCTTTCTACTGAGCAGAAAAAGGAATTGGGATATACGGTAGGGACAAAAGATTTAAAGCGATTAACCGGAAAAGAAGGCATAGCCATTACACCTTTGCGTCCGTCCGGGATAGTAGAGGTTAATGGTAAAAAATTAAATGCCCTTACCCGGGGAGAATACGTTGATTCTAATACCAAAATTAAAATAATAAGTATTGAAGGTAATAAAATAGTAGTCGAAGCAATCGCTGTTACGGATAAGGCATTATGAAGTCAGTAGGACAGGGGTCTCGCCTGTCTATTTGAAAAAATATCATTTTTTGTTATCCCGTATGTGATAATGAATTCATATAATTGTGCCGATGAATTCATATAGGAAGGGGCACGATGCATCGTGCCTAAAGGTGCCGAAGGATAAAAAAGAGGGGAATAGATTCCCGCTCACCGATCAGGTCGAGGGCATGTTTCGTGGGAATGACAGAGAGAAGTGTAGGAATGACAGATAGAGATATGGGAATGACAGAGAAAATTGCGGAATGAAAGATAGAGATGTGGGAAAAACAGAGAGAAGCACAGGAATGACCCCGGTGAAATAGGGTTTCACGGGGTAGGTATAAAAGATAGCGAAAATAATAGAATAAGGAGGTAATAAAATGTTTGAATTATTGATTCCGTTGATTCCGATTATCGTAGTTATTTTTATAATCTATATTTTCTTTCAGTTTATACCGGTAGGATTATGGATTTCAGCTATAGCGGCAGGAGTAAAGGTGGGAATTTTTACTTTAGTGGGCATGAGGCTTAGAAGAGTGCCTCCTCATAAGATAGTTAGCGCCCTAATAAAAGCCACCAAAGCAGGATTGGACGTTTCTATTGATAAATTGGAAGCACATTTTTTGGCGGGGGGAGATGTTGACCGGGTAGTAGATTCCTTGATTGCTGCTGAGAGAGCCGGTCTCAATTTAACCTTTGAAAAGGCAACCGCTATCGATTTAGCCGGTAGGAATGTCTTAGAGGCAGTACAAATGAGCGTAAATCCGAAAGTAATAAAGACTCCGGTAGTAGCAGCAGTGGCTAAAAATGGTATTCAGGTTATGGCTACAGCCAGGGTAACCGTAAGAGCAAATATTGAACGCCTGGTGGGCGGAGCCGGTGAAGAGACAATTATAGCCAGGGTAGGAGAAGGAATTGTCACTACCATCGGTTCAGCAGAGGCGCATAAAAATGTTTTAGAAAATCCGGATAATATTTCCAAGACTGTCTTGAAAAAAGGTTTGGATGCCGGGACTGCTTTTGAGATATTGTCTATCGATATTGCCGATGTCGATGTAGGTAAAAATATTGGCGCAATTCTGCAGACTGATCAGGCAGAAGCCGATAAAAAGATTGCTCAAGCTAAGGCTGAACAGAGAAGGGCTTTAGCGGTAGCTCAGGAGCAGGAAATGAAGGCCAGAGTTCAGGAAATGAGAGCAAAGGTGGTAGAAGCAGAAGCAGAAGTCCCTAAGGCAATGGCAGAAGCCCTAAGAAAAGGTAAATTGGGAGTCATGGATTATTACAATTTGAAAAATATTGAAGCTGATACCTCCATGAGGGATAGTATTTCTGAAACCTCAAAGAAGAAGGAAAATAAATAAGATAATATTATTTTACTTAAAAAGGATATAATAAATAATGTCATTAATTTCATATATATTTATTTTATATATTATAATAAGTTTGTTAAACCGGATAGTAAATCAGAAAAGAAGATCTTACAGCTTGATGCAAAAAGAAAAAGATAATTATATCTCGGTATCTTCGGAAAGTCCGCATGAAGCAGGTTCACCTGAGGATAAGATTAATATAAAACAAGTTGATAATATGGAAAAAAAGGACAAAATTATTATAGATGATGAGGTTAAAAAATACTATAAAGATAAATATGAGGATAAAAAGAAAGAGGTTTTTGCTGAAAAAGCGGCAGTAAAAGATGAGGAAGAAATTTCATCTGGCCGTAAAAGCAGGTTGGAAATATATTTATCTGATAATATTCTGGTTAACGGGATAATATTATCCGAGATAATTGCTCCACCCAGAGCTCTAAGGCCTTATGATTTTCGGAGACATAGAAGGTAAAGCTAAATTAGTCGTTAGTGAATAAACCTAGCGTGGAGCGTACAGCGTTTAGCGTATATAATTAGTTAAATGGTTAGTTAGTTACTTGGTTAGCTAGTTAAGAAAATAGAACAAAGAAGCTAGGAGACAGAATTCAAAATCCAAATTAATATATTATAATATATGGTATGTAGATATAGCAAAGAAGAACTAGCGTAAAGCATGTAGCGAAAGAATACATTAAAACTCAGATCGGATAAATCCGATCTCTACTTAAAAATAATAATTTATTTCATTAGAAAAAGTTTTGAATTATGGTTTTTCGTTTTTCGCTTTAAATTTTTATTTACGTTCTGAAAACTGATTACTGTAAGCAATTCTCTTTTATCTAATAACTAATTAACCGCTAACCAACTAACTATTTCTTAACGAGATACGATTCACGAGATGCGAGATACGGAAATATTTTACGAAAGTAGGGAAATATAATAGAAAAAGATAAAAATATAAGTAAAAGTATATTAATTAATAATAAAGATGAGCTAAGAGAACTTTTTGGACAATATGATGAAAATATCAAATTAATTAACCGGCATTTTCCCATAAAAATATCAACCCAAAATGATAGCAAGTTGGTTATTTCGGGGGTAAAGAGTGATACGGATAATGCCATAAAAATAATTGAAGGACTTCTTTCTATAATCAGGAAAGGACACCCACTTTCTATAGCTCAGGTAAGATACCATGTGGAAATGTCTGAGAGAAAACAGCCTGTAAATTGGAAGTTATTATACAAAGATGTAATTCACGTTTTTAAAAAAAATAAAGAGATCAGGCCAAAAACCTTGGGCCAACAGAAATATGTAGAAGCGGTTAGAAAGAATGATATTGTCTTTGCTATCGGACCTGCCGGTACGGGAAAGACCTACCTGGCAGTAGCTATTGCTCTGTCTGCCCTAAAGAACGAAGAAGTAGATAGAATAATTTTGGTTAGACCGGCGGTAGAAGCCGGGGAAAGTTTAGGTTATTTACCCGGAGATTTGTTGGAAAAGATAGACCCCTATTTTCGCCCCCTCTATGATGCAATGTACGAAATGATGCCTTCCGAGAAATTTCAAAAGTATATGGAAAGAGGGATAATAGAAATAGCCCCTTTAGCCTATATGAGAGGAAGAACCTTGAATGATTCCTTTATTATCTTAGACGATGCTCAAAATACCACTTTAGGTCAGATGAAGATGTTTTTAACCCGCTTTGGTTTTGGTTCCAAAGTGATAATTAATGGAGATATTACTCAGGTAGATTTACCGCTTAAAGAACATTCCGGATTAAAAAGAGTGGAAAAGATACTTAAAAAGATAAAAGGTATCGAATTTGTATATCTTGATGACCGGGACGTGGTGAGACACAGATTGGTTCAGGAGATTATCCGTGCTTACGAAAAGGAAGATTCACGGAACCAGAAAGAGGAGTAATTCAACCTCGTGAAACTATATGAGAAATGGAATAAATGGAAAAGTAGAGATAAAATATCAGGTAAAAATATGCAAAAGAAAAAATTGATTGATAAAAATATAATACAAAAAATATCTATATTTTTTGTATTATTAACCACCATTACTCTCGTTCTATCTATTAATTTTTTCCCGGATAAAATTCTCTTGAAAGAAAGTCAAATCTGCACTAAAGATATTCTTTCTCCGGGTGATTTTGAATTTGTGGATGTAGAAGCAACACAAAATTTAAGAGAAAAAGCTGCCAAATCGATAAAAGAAGTGTATGATTTAAATTTAGCAAATATTGAAAATGTTGAAAAACAGATAGATAACCTCTTTTCAAAGATAAAAGAATATCAGGAAAAAGCAAATGAATCATCTAAAGATACTACTTCCCCTATAACGGAAAACGATAGGAGATTGACAGATAATGAGTTAAATAAAATGGCTAATGAAATAAATGAAGACTTAGGATTATCTATTAGTGAAAAGGTCATAGCAGGTTGTCTCCAACTGGATAATTTATCTTTAGAGAAAATAAGGGTAGATATTAAAAGTTCTATGAGAAAAATTATGGAGCAGGGAATTAAGGAAGATGATTTAGAAAATGCCAAAAAACAATTAATTAGAGAGATTAGCGAGATTTCCCTCGATCATCATGATGCCCTGATTGCCAGTGAGATTGCTACTTCTTTACTTTTACCAAGTTTATTTCTAAATGAAGAAGATACAGAAAAAAGACGTCAGGAAGCCATCGCTTCAGTAGATGATGTTATAAGAACAATTCGAAAAGGGCAGATAATTATAAGAAAGGGAGAAGTGATAAGTTCGGAAGATATCGCCATTCTTAATGCTTTAGGTCTAAAAAATCCCAAGATAAATTTTTTCAACATTGTAGGAATAATTATGATTGCCGCGATCTGCATTTTAGTGGTCTTTTTATATTTAAACTACTTTTATCCTGAGATTTATGAAAATGTAAACAAACTGATATTGCTGGGTATTATTGCTATTTTTGTTGTTTTGCTCGCTAAAATAGCAAGTCAAGCATCAGGATATTTAATGCCTATTGCTTCTGCTTCAATGTTAATTGCTATATCTTTAAATCCTAATATTGCCATATTGCTTACCGTGATATTAAGTTTGTTAATAGGATTTATTCCGGGAGGCGGAATAAATTATATTTTAGTCTCGGTAATTAGCGGGATTGTAGCTATATATAGTATTCGGAAAATCACCCAAAGGTCGAGCTTGACCCGTGCAGGGTTAATTATTGCCGGAGTTAATATCATTACCATATCAGCTTTGGGTTTAATCAATAACGAGGGTTATTATTTAATTTTACAAAACAATTTATGGGGAGTGCTAAACGGGTTTTTAGCGGTCATTTTAACTATCGGTATTTTACCTTTCCTGGAAAGCTATTTCGATATCACCACCTCTTTTAAGCTGATGGAATTATCTAATCCTAACCAGCCTTTACTAAAAAAGATGATATTGGAAGCACCCGGTACCTATCATCACAGTATAGTTGTAGGAAATCTATCAGAGACTGCCGCTGAGGAGATTGGGGGCAATGGCTTGTTAGCCCGGGTTGGTGCTATTTATCATGATATAGGTAAAATAAAAAGACCTTATTTCTTTACTGAGAATCAAGAGGCCTATAAAAATATTCATGATGAGATGGAACCCAGTTTAAGTGCTTTGGTAATTGCTTCTCATGTTAAAGAAGGGATAGAATTGGCGAAAAAAAATAAACTCCCTAAGGATATAATTGATATAATTGCCCAGCACCACGGAACCAATTTGATTACCTATTTCTTTCACCGAGCTTTAAAAGAAAATGGTTCTGCTAATGATGCGGTTGCCGAAGAGAATTACCGTTATTCCGGGCCAAAACCCCAGACTAAAGAGGCAGGGATTATTTTGTTGGCTGATTCGCTGGAAGCAGCCACCAGAAGCTTAACTAATCCTACGGCAACCCGAATAAAAACCCTGGTGAAAGAGATTATTCAGAAGAATTTGGAAAATGGACAGTTGGAAGAATGTGATTTAACCTTGAAAGACCTGGACAAAATTGGAGATAGTTTTTCCCGGATACTTACCGGAATGTTTCACAGTCGGGTGGAATATCCCGATGAGAATTTAATAAATAAAGTGAAAGAAGAGAAAAAAAAGAATGGAAATTCTAATAAAAAATCAGCAGAAGATAATAAAGATAAATCAGCGAAAGATAAAGGAGATAATCAAAAAGGTTCTGCTACATCTAAAAGTTGATGAAAGAACTGAAATCAGTGTTTTATTTACTGATGATAAATTTATTAGGACGCTGAATAATAAATATCGGGGGATTGATAAACCAACCGATGTTCTATCTTTTAGTTTGCAGGAAGGAGCTGTAAAATCTCCGGAAATAGAAAGTGATAAACCTCTGGGGGATATAATTATATCCGCAGAGACCGCCCAAAGGCAGGCAGACACCTTAAATCATAGTATCGAAAAAGAGCTGACGGTATTGCTGATTCATGGTTTATTACACTTAATCGGTTATGACCACGAAGAAGACAAAGATTACAAAATTATGAAGGAAAAAGAGAGTGAAATCTTGAAAATATTTGCTTTGTAACCTGATGTTTAATATAATAAAATTAAATATAATATTTATTTACTTTATTAGGTCATTTTAACCTAAAAAGTAAATATGGATAAAAAACACTTAACACAGATTTGCTGAACGAAAATAATTAAAAAATGGGAGGTGAGGTATCGGCCTATAAGATATTTGCTCTTAGTTAGTATATAAGATTAAATTTCAAAAATTAAAAGGAGAATCTATTAATGTTAAAAAGTAAGACAATATTAGTTTTAGTATTAGCAATTAGTTTAGTAATGGGAATGTTTGGTTTTGGGATGGCTGCTGAAAGACAATTTGTAGCTATTGCTACCGGCGGAACCGGTGGAACTTATTACCCCTTAGGTGGAGCTTTAGCTCAAATGCTTTCTAATTATGTTGAAGGCTTAATAGTTACCGCTCAATCAGGGAATGCTTCTGTGGCAAATTGTAATTTAATCAGCAGAGGACAGATTGAAACCGCTTTTTCACAAGCTAATACCACTTACTGGAGCTATAGCGCAACGGGGATATTAAAAGATGCACAACCGATTACTAATTTAAGGGGTATTGCTTCTTTATACCCGGAAACTATTCATATAGTTGCTACCAAGGCTTCCGGAATTAAAAGCATAGAGGATCTCAAAGGGAAGAAAGTCGGAGTGGGTGCACCTAACAGCGGAACTGCTGCTGATGCTGAAATAATATTAAATGCCCATGGTATTACCTTTGATGATATCCAGGCAGATTTTTTAAGCTTCAATGAAGTTGCTCAACGTTTGATCGATGGGCAAATAGATGCCGGATTTACCACTGCTGGTTTCCCTACTTCCAGTATCATTAATATAGCTACCAAAAGAGATATTGTATTGGTTCCTATTAGTGCAGAAAAGATAAAAGAATTAGTTGAAGCTATTCCTTATTACGGTGCTACAGTTATCCCTGGCGGACTGTATAAAGGCGTAGATGAAGATGTTCCAGCCCTTGCTACACCCGCTTTATGGATCTGTGATGCCAAACTATCCCCTACCTTAGTCTACAAAATGACTAAGGCTTTATGGGAACACCGAGATGTATTGGAAAAAGTACATTCTCAAGGCAAAAATATTACTTTGGAAACTGCCCTTGACGGTATAGGAATACCTTTACATCCGGGTGCAGAATTATACTACAAAGAAGTCGGCTTGATTAAATAAGATTAGGAAAGTAAAATCCGGGTACCGTAAGATGAGAATATTTCTCTATGGTACCCGGAATTAATATACTAGTCCTTAGCTTGAAATACAATATACAAGATAAACTAATTAAATAATCAATTCTAATAATTTATTAATAAATTAACTATGCTAAAGAAAAAATATTTTGCACAATTTGGATTATTTATTGTAATAATTATAATTATTATATTATTTTTTATCCCCGTATACACCCTGGAACTAAAGTCTTTTCCTGACGGAGAAGTAATTTATGAACGGAAAATTCAACCCGGGGATGAATTTATTTTAAAATATACTCACTCTGTAGCCCTGACTCCCGTATGGGAGATATTTATCATTGATAAAGATTATCAGATTGTATTAATTGAAACTGATTTTTTCGATCACGGAGCCGGGCTCCCTTATACCACTTTTGAAAATGAAATATTTGTAGAAGAAGAGGGTAGATTTAAAATAAAAAATATGCACAGGATTATACCTACCCCAATTTATTATAGAATTGGAGCGGTAAGAGAAAATATTTTCTATTTTAAAGGAGAAGAAATTAATTTATCTTCATTAGTAGGGGATAGATTGCTAACCCTTAAAGTAGATAGGAATAATTTGTTTAATTATCTTATAGGAGGAAGCTTATAAATGGCTGAAAATATGAAAACTGGAAATAAAGAAATTGATGTTCAGAAACTTATGGAACAATATGATTCAGAATCGAGAATAAGAAGGCCTTTGGGAATTATGGCTATTATTATTTCTATTATTGCTATATCTTTTTCGGCTTTCCAATTTTATACAGGAGGATTTGGTCTGCTTTTAGCTCTAAAGCAGAGAGCATTCCATCTGGCTTTTACTTTATGTTTAGCATTTCTTATTTACCCCGGTAGTAAAAAAAGTTTTGATAAAAATAAAGAAAAAATACCTTTTCTGGATATAATTCTGGCTATATTGGGAGCTGGGGTATGTTATTATTTGGTTGTATTTTACAATGATATGGTAATACGCTCCGGTCTACCCACTACACTCGATTTAATAGTGGGCGGTCTGACTATTATATTAGTCCTGGAAGCAACTCGTAGAATTATCGGTTCAGCTCTTCCTATAGTGGTAACTGTATTTTTATTATATTCATATTTCGGACAGATAATGCCGGGATTCTTCGCTCATCGAGGATACTCATTGGAAAGAATAATAGAGCATTTATATTCGGGGACAGAAGGGATATTCGGTATTCCTTTAGGGGTATCAGCTTCTTTCGTTTTTCTTTTTATTCTGTTCGGCGCGGTTTTAAATAAGACTGGAATGGGTAAGTTTTTTATCGATGTGGCTATGGCTCTTGCTGGTCATACCACCGGTGGTCCGGCAAAAGTTGCGGTTATAGCCAGTGGATTTATGGGCTCTATAAATGGAAGCTCAGTAGCTAATACGGTAACTACCGGTAGTTTTACCATTCCTTTAATGAAGAGCATAGGTTACCGAAAGGATTTTGCCGGAGCAGTAGAGGCTGCTGCCTCTACCGGCGGACAGATATTACCTCCGGTGATGGGAGCAGCTGCCTTTGTAATGGCGGAATTTTTAGGGATTCCCTATATCAGAATTGCTGCTGCGGCAGCTATTCCAGCTGTCATATATTATATTGCCGTTATGACAATGGTTCATCTGGAAGCTTGTAAACACGGGTTAAAAGGTCTTCCTAAAGAGCAGCTTCCCAAATTAGGCAAAGTAGTGAAGGCCAGGGGTCATTTAATTATCCCCATAATTGGTTTGGTTTATTTGTTGGTTAGAGGGTATACTCCATTATTCTCTGCTTTTTGGGCAATTGTCATGAGCCTGGCTATAAGTATGGTGAAATCCGAGACTCGTTTAAATTTAAAAAAATTGGGTGAAGCCTTTGAAGATGGTGCCAAGAGCGCCTTAGGGGTAGCAGCGGCTTGTGCCTGTGCCGGAATGGTAGTAGGAGCGGTAACTCTTACCGGTTTAGGATTAAAGATTGCCAACGGACTGGTGATGTTGGGTGGCGGTAATCTTATGCTAACCCTCTTCTTCACTATGATTGCCTCAATTTTATTAGGAATGGGACTCCCCACCACAGCCAAATATATAATTCTATCGATTATGGCTGCCCCTGCTCTGGTTGACTTGGGGGTACAACCTTTAGCTGCCCATCTATTTATCCTTTACTTTGGAGTAATCGCTGATCTTACCCCGCCGGTGGCGGTAGCTGCTTATGCCGGGGCAGGAATATCCGGCGGTAATTCCATGAAGACCGGCTTTATTGCCGTAAGATTAGCAGTAGCGGGATTTATGATTCCCTATCTTTTCGCCCTTGATCCCGGACTGTTATTTATAAATAGCACAATTGGACATACTTTATTATTAATTATTACTGCTTTGGCCGGGGTGTTAGCCTTGGGAGCAGCAGCTGGCGGATATTTGTTTGACCATACCAGGATATATGAAAGAGTTATATTAATGATTAGTGCACTTGCCCTATTAACACCCGGATTATTAACTGATAGTGTAGGTATTGTCTTATTAGCAGGAGTAATAATAGCACAGAAGATGAGAATATCCAAGAAAGTTGAATTGGCATAGTATAATTAAAAATAAGCTGTATTAATTTTGATTTTTGGTAATTTTGTAAATTATAAAAATTGTTAGATTGGGAATCTAAAAAGTTCAATTATTGTTGATATTTAGATTCCTAATCTAACTAATTAAAAATAGACGTATTATCTGGTCTAAATTAATAAAAATGGTCGATATTTCAGAATATACTTGACGGTTTTTTAAAAAGTTGCGGTGATTATTTTTTGGATGACCCCCTTAATTTAATAATATTGATATTTGAAGTTATCACTTTGTTAGGTTTTATAATATTATCTGCCTTTTTTTCCGGCACAGAGACCGCTCTATTCTCGCTTAATAAGCTGCAATTAAAAAAAATGCAAAAAGAAGAAGAGGATAATTGGCGGATAAAATCAATTATCAGACTACTTGATGACCCCCAAAGAACATTAATCTCTATTTTAATCGGGAATATGTTCGTAAACATTTCTGCCTCCTCTTTGGCCACTTATTTAGCCATAAAACTTATCGGAAATATAGGCATAGGTATAGCCAGTGGAACAATGATTTTTATCATACTTGTTTTCGGAGAGATTGTCCCGAAATCATTGGCTGTGGCCAATGCCGAGGTTATTTCCAAAAGAGTTGCTAGACCGATAGAAATAATTTCCACCGGGTTATTCCCCTTAATTAAATTTTTTAAAGTAATAATTAGTGCTATATATTTCTTTATTGGTAAAAAAAGCCTTAAAGAGAAAAAGGAGATTACCGAAAAAGATTTGATAACCCTGATAGATGCCGGCAAGGATGAAGGGGTGATAGAAGAGGAAGAAAAGGAGATGATCAGAAATATATTTGAATTTAGCGATACTATGGTCAAAGAAGTAATGATACCCCGGGTAGATATGGCCTGCATCTCCTCTGATACTAAGTTAGATTCAATATTAAAATTGATTAAAAAAATGGGGCATTCGAGAATCCCGGTATATGAAGAAACAGTAGACAATATTATCGGAATATTGTATGCTAAAGATCTTTTAGGTATATACCGGCAATGGTATACTTCAAAGGAGAAGTGTGATTTAAAGAGGATAATAAGGGAGCCTTACTTTGTTCCGGAAAACAAAAAAATAGATGAACTACTGGATATTTTTCAGAAAGACAGAATTCAAATTGCCATTGCTATTGATGAATATGGAGGGACAGCAGGATTGATTACCATGGAGGATGTGGTAGAGGAAGTAGTAGGCGAGATAATTGATGAATACGATAAAGAGATAAAATTGTTTGAAATAGCTGAGGATAATACGGTCATTGTTGATGCAATAATAGGTATTGAAGAGATTAATGAAATTCTAAACATCGAAATACCGGAAAATGGTTTCGAGACTCTGGGTGGCTTTATTTTTGACCTATTGGGCAGGGTGCCCAGGAAGGGTGAAAAGATAAAGTATCAGAATTGCCAAATAATAATAGAACAGGTAGTAAAAAACAGGATTAGAAGGGTAAAGATAATAAAAGAAATACCGCAGACTGAAAATAATATTTCGGGTAAAGATGGATAGGAGGTAAGGAAATTTTGACAGAATGGTGGGTTAAAGTCAGTCCTTTTATATTGTTTATGTGTATATTTATTGCTGCTTTTTTTTCCGGTGCGGAAACCGCAGTTATCTCTACTAGCAAACTGCATCTTAAATATTTAGCCAAGAGAGGGGATAAAAAGGCCATAATAGTGCATAATTTAATTAAAAAACCCGATAAATTTTTAAGGGTGGTTTTGATCGGAACCAATATAGCAGTAATCGTATCTTCTACAGTTTCGTCTGCTCTGGCACTGTATATATGGGGTGATAGGGGAGTTACTATTTCAATATTGCTTACTACTCTAATAATTTTAGTTTTTTGTGAGATAATTCCTAAAACTATTGCTCAAAATAATTCACAAAAAATTTCGCTTAAGGCAGCTAGTTGTTTAAAAATTGCCTCTTACATCCTTTATCCCCTGGAAGTCTTTTTCAGTTGGGTATCGAGCTTTATCATTAGAATCTTTAGTGGCAAGAAGTTTGTATCTCAAATGGCTTTTTTCACTAAAAAAGATTTAAAATTATTATTTGAAGTTGGCGAAAAGGAAGGTGCGTTAGAGAAAAAGGAAAAGAGCATGATTGAGAGAATTTTAAATTTAAATGATATTTTTATTAAGGATGTAATGATACCCCAAAAATATATGGTAGCCGCCGAAGAAAATACTTGCGTAGAGGAAGCTATAAAATTAATGAACAGAGAAGGTCTTTCCAGGATACCGGTTTATAAGAATAATATAAATAATGTCATAGGTTTTATTTACGCCAAAGACTTCCTAATGGGAGATTTAGAAAAGAAATTAAGTAAAAGTATAAAATTATTAGGTTTAATCCATCCGCCTTACTCGGTTTCAGAAGATAAAAGAGTTACTACTCTCCTGAAAGAATTTCAGAGAAAGAAAGTTCACATCGCGGTAGTAATTGACAAAGATAAGAAAATATCCGGAGTAGTTACCATAGAAGATTTATTAGAGGAAATATTCGGAGAGATAGAAGATGAATTTGATAAAACCAAAAAATTATGAAATAATTTAAAAACTAAAGAAAAAGAAGAAAGAGGATAAATTATGAAGAAAGAGATGTTGAATAAATCATTTTTCCGGAGGTTTGTATTGTTATTTTTTATTTTATTTACCTGTCTTAACATAAATAATAATATTTACGCCACCGGTACTATTACTCCAAGACCCATAGCTATAATGATCGGTAATTCTCCCGAAGAAGTAATTCACCAAACGGGCTTAAATAAAGCAGATATAGTCTATGAAGCGAATGTAGAGTACCCTTTTACCAGATTGATGACTATATTTAATAATAGTGATGAAGCCATAGTAGGGCCGGTCAGAAGCAGCCGGTATTATTTTTCCAGATTGGCTGTAGAGTGGTCTGCCATCTTTGCTCACTGTGGAGGGCAAAGCTTAAAGAACGAAAGAATGGTTAATTTAGACCAGATGCTTTATCCTTCCCCTTATTGGCGGGATAAAAATATCGGAGGATGGATAAATCTTTTTACTAAAACCCAAAATATAAGAGAGAAGAGCAGGAAAATGGGTTTTCAGGAGAAGGTAAATTTAGATAACCATTTACTCAATCTAAGAACACTCAATTTATCAGGAGGGAATATCACCAGAATATCTATTAAATATAATCAAAAATATACCATATCTTACGAGTATAAAGCTAGTACCAATACTTATTTAAGGTATATAAATTCTAAACCTCATCAAGATAGTAAAACTTTCGATCAAATAGCTGTTTCCAATATAATAATCCAATATGTCCCGATTAAAAAAATTTCCGGCGATAAAGAGGGAAGGCTGGAAGTAGAGGTGGTTGGAGAAGGCATAGCCAAGGTATTTTACGGAGGTAATTATTATTTAACCAAGTGGGTTAAAAAGTCTAAAGACCACCCGACTGTATATTACACTAACCAGGGGAACGTTTTAAACTTAAATCAGGGAAATATATGGATTCATTTAGTACCGGTGGAAACAAAGGTATGGTTTAAATAAGAAAGGAAAAAACCAGGGAACGGTCTTTTGTAAGGAAAAAAGGAAGGTGAAAGTGCTGTGAAAGAAGAATTTAAAAAATTAATTAAAGAAGCAGAAAAGGCCAGAAAAAGGGCCTATACCCCCTATTCTAAATTTCAGGTGGGAGCTGCCGTTCTCTGTGCTGATGGCAAAATATTTACCGGCTGTAATATTGAGAACGCATCTTTTGGTCTGGCTGTATGTGCAGAAAGAGTGGCTATTTTTAAAGCTATTTCCGAGGGCTCAACTAAATTTGAAGCTATCGCGGTTATTGGTGATACAGATAAACCCTGTTCTCCCTGTGGTGCCTGTCGACAGGTAATATCAGAATTTGGGGAAGATATCCCTTTGATTATGGCGAATTTAAAGGGAGATTTTAAGATTAAAAAGATAAAAGAATTGCTTCCCGAAGCATTCGGCAAAAACGATCTTTTATAGCGGAGATTATCTGATAGTATGTTGTATAAAACAGAAGGTATAGTCTTAAAGAGTATGGAATATGAAGAAGCCGATAAGATTGTTACTATATTCACCAAAGATTGCGGTAAGATCACCGCCATTGCCAAAGGAGTTCGGAAGACAAAAAGTAAATTCGGAAGCAGTTTGGAAATATTAACTCACTCTATCTTTTTATTTTATAAAGGCAGAAATATTGATATTGTCAGTCAGAGCGAAATATTAGAATCTTTTTTCTCAACGAGTAAAGAAGTTTTTAAATTTGCCTTTGCTGCCAATTGCGTAGAGATAATTAATAAATTAACCGAAGAGCGGGAAATAAATGTCGGTCTGTTTAATTTACTGAAAGAAGTTTTACATTATTTAAGGATATCTAATGATCCGAAATTACTGACCCTATCTTTCAAATGGCAAACTATGTCAATTTTAGGATATAGACCCTCCCTTAATCATTGTTGTAGATGCAATAAAGACATAAAAGACCAAAAAGAGATGTATTTTAATATAAAAGAAGGCGGGCTGATATGCAATAATTGTATAGCCGTAGATAAAGAAAGGTGTGTTAAAGCCTCTCTTTATTTTAATAAATTAGTAAGGAAAATACTGATTACTCCATTATCTACTATATCCAACGCTACCATTCCCGATGAAAGGATGAAAGAGTTAGAGAAAATAACTGATTTATACATTGCCTATCATTCGGAGAAAAGTTTTAAAACAGATACATTTTTGAAAAATCTTTAGAAGATTAGTCGTTAGTGAATAGTATAGAACTAGCGTAGAGCGTACAGCGTAGAGCGTATAGTAAGAAAAGAAGAAGACAGAATTCAGGAGCCAGAATAAGATAGTATCAAGTATCGCGTAATTAGTATATAGTGAAGAAGAAAGAGAAAAAAGAGTTAAGAATTCATGGTCAGGAATCCGATGTAGGGGCATAATGAATTATGCCCTTCTTTTGTAATTCAGCGACATAAGGCGAATAAATTCGACCCATTTTTATAGCCTTGAGGGCACGATGCATCGTGCCCCTTCAAAATTATTCACAATTAACCGAAAGGGCGTATACAATAAATTCGCATCTCGTATCTCGTATCTCGTGAATCATATCTCGTTAGTAATTAGTTATATGGTTACCTGGTTAATTGGTTTTAGATAAAAGAAAATTGCTTTATAGTAATAAGTTCTAAGAAGGTAACTAAAAATTTAAAGCGAAAAATGAAAAACCATAATTCAAAATTTAAAATTATTTTGTGCGATATATTTAAATGTAGGGGGCAGATTCATCCGCCTAGCTTTAATTTAGTAATTTTAAGAGCGGGTTCGATAAATCGAACCCCTACCTTAATTCAAAGACAGGCGAGCCTGTCCTCGTGAAAATGGGGAACGTCCGTCCTACGATTTTATAGAGATTATTAGGGACGTATGCAATACGCCCCTACTTTTTTCTCTCTTGAATTTTTTTAACCAGCTATCCAAATAACTAGTTAACCAACTAACTAATACTAAACGAGATACGAATTTGGCTACTGGCTCCTGAATTCTGTCTTCTGGCTTCTTCTTAACGAAATACGACATACGATATACTTATTTCTTCACACAATGCGAGGGTTAGTGTAAACTTTAATGTGGTAGTTAGATAAAAATATGAATACTACTTTTTCGTATCTTTTTCCTGAC
>Ga0190348_1000122_pt1 | contig 21184 bp, 19 predicted proteins | sample 48721367_MG_FD_161658 | JGI IMG/M metagenome (GOLD analysis project Ga0190348, IMG submission 161658) | Hydrothermal vent microbial mat bacterial communities from Southern Trench, Guaymas Basin, Mexico - 4872-13-6-7_MG | ecosystem: Environmental > Aquatic > Marine > Hydrothermal vents >... | reverse complement strand
TGAGTTTGAAGACGCGGTAAAATTGGTTAGAAAAAGGGGAGAATATATGCAAAATGCTACTCCTTTAGGAATTGGGTCGATGTTAGCTATAATCGGTTTGGAGGCTGCTGAAGTAAGAGAATTATGTAAAAGGGTAAGCGATTACGGAATAATTGAAATTGCTAATTATAATTCTCCAACACAAATTGTAGTTTCTGGGGAGATTAAACCACTGGATAAGTTATCGGAATTGGCAAAGGAGAAAGGGGCGAGAAAGGTAATTCCTCTTAAAGTGAGTGCCCCCTTTCATTCATCATTAATGGAATTAGCTAAAGATAATTTAGCCAGATATTTAGAAAAAGTAGAAATATATGACCCTCGAATACCGATAATCTGTAATGTTACTGCTGATTATGTTAGAAATAAAGAAGAAGTCAGATCGGCTCTAATCGAGCAGATGAATCACCCTGTATTATGGGTTGATTCCATAATGAAAATTAATTCTCAAGGTATTAATTGTTTTATCGAAGTGGGTCCGAGTAAGGTTTTAAGAGGGTTAATTAAACAGATTATTCCTGAAGCTGAAGTTTTTAATGTATTTGACTCAGATTCTTTGAAAGATGTAGTTGAAAAAATGAGGGAGGTCCTATAAAATGGTACTATCTGAAAAGGTTGCTTTGATTACCGGGTCGGCCCGGGGGATAGGTAAGGCTATTGCCTTAGAATTAGCACGCCATGGGGCAAACATTGTTGTTAACGATATTTCCCCGAAAAATGAAATTGATAAAACTTTGGAAGAAATCAAAAAAAGTGGTAATATGGCAATTGGAATAAAAGCTGATATAACAGTATTTGATGAAGTTGACAGAATGGTGAAAGAGATTATAAATAGATTTGGGAAAATAGATATATTAGTAAATAATGCCGGAATTACCCGCGATGCTCTTTTAATCAGGATGAAAGAAGAAGATTGGGATACAGTGATAAGAATAAATCTCAAAGGTACTTTTAATTGTTCCAAATCTGTGGCAAAATATATGATAAAGCAAAAAACCACTGATAAAATTGTAAATATATCCTCGGTTATCGGATTAGTGGGAAATATCGGTCAGGTTAATTATGCCGCATCAAAGGCGGGGATAATAGGATTAACTAAATCGATGGCAAAAGAACTTGCTTCAAGAAACATAAATGTAAATGCTATTGCGCCCGGATTTATCAATACAGACATGACTAAAAAATTACCGGAAAAAGTTAGAGAAAATCTGCAACAGCAAATCCCCTTGAAAAGATTGGGTACTGTGGAAGATATTGCTAAAGTGGTATATTTTTTAGTTTCTGATGCAGCAAATTATATTACAGGGCAAGTTATAAATGTCGATGGCGGTATGGTAATGTGAAAGGAGGTGAAAGTATAGAATGGAGACAATGGATAGAATAAAAAAGATAATCGTAGATCAATTAGGAGTTGATGAAAGTAAAATTACTGAAGATTCTTCTTTTATTGATGATCTGGGTGCGGATTCATTAGATATAGTTGAACTGATAATGGCTTTCGAGGAAGAATTTGATATAGAAATTCCGGATGAAGATGCCGAAAAGATGAAGACTATCGGAGATGCAGTTAAATACTTAAGCAAATAAGAATATTAAATACAAAATAGGCATAAGTATTTTTGTGTTTATCTTTTTTTAAGATAAGATATGTAATAAGAATAATTTCAGGAAATTAAAATAAATGGCTAATTAATTAAGGGTCGGAGATTTATCCGATCCTTAATTAAAATGTAAATTTACTAAAAATAATTAGTTAGTAATGGCGGTGAACAGAATAATGAAAAATAGAGTAGTAATAACCGGTTTAGGCCCGGTTACTCCTGTAGGGATTGGGAAAAATAAATTTTGGGAATCATTAATTCAGGGAAAATGTGGTATCGACAGGATAAGTTATTTCGATACCGAAAATTATCCTACTAAAATAGCAGCGGAAGTAAAAAATTTTGATTATACAAATTATATATCTGTTAAAGAAGCAAACAGAATGGATAAAAGCACTCAATTTTCGGTTGTTGCGGCAATGTTGGCACTTGAGGATTCTAAATTGAAAATAACCGAAAAGGATTCTTATTCAGCAGGAGTTTTAACCGGTTCAGGTATAGGCGGTATAGGAACATTAGAAAAACAACATAAAATATTATTGGAAAAGGGGCCAGGAAGAGTAAGTCCATTTTTTGTACCCATGATGATCTCCAATATATCCGCAGGTGAAATAGCTATAAAAATCGGGGCTAAAGGCCCAAATGGGGTTATTACTACTGCTTGTGCATCATCTACTCATGCTATTGGAATGTCTTTTAAGCTTTTGCAACACGGAGATGCCCAAGTAATTATCAGTGGAGGTGCAGAGGCTGCAATTACCCCCATGGCTTTAGCCGGATTTTGTAAAATGAGAGCCTTATCTACCCAAAATAACCATCCTAAAAATGCTTCCAAACCTTTTGATAAGGAGAGAGACGGCTTTACCATGGCGGAAGGCGCCGGAATATTAATCCTGGAAACTTTACAACATGCAAAAGAGAGAAATGCTGATATTTATGCCGAAATACTTGGTTTTGGCATGACTGCTGACGCTTACCATATTACTGCTCCCGCACCTGAGGGAGAAGCCGCAGCTAAGGCGATGGAAATTGCCTTAAAAGATGCAAAAATTGAACCCTCCCGGATAGATTATGTTAACGCTCATGGAACTTCAACTCCCTTAAATGATAAACTGGAAACCTTAGCCGTGAAAAGAGTGTTTGGTGAACATGCCCATAATTTGAAAATAAGTTCCAATAAATCAATGACCGGACATCTGCTGGGGGCAAGCGGTGGAGCTGAGGCTATTGCTACCGTCCTTACCATAAAGAATGACCTTATCCCTCCCACTATAAATTACAACTCACCAGATCCGGACTGTGACTTGGATTATGTGCCAAATAAAAGTGAAAAGAAAATAGTAAATTATGCTATCTCCAATTCATTCGGCTTTGGTGGACATAATGGAGTAATTGTTTTAGGAAAATTTAATGACAAATAACTTAGAAAGAAAATTAGATTATAAATTTAAAAATGAAACTCTTCTCAAAGAAGCCCTAACACATCCTTCTTTCCAAAAAAAGAGTTTGAAAGACAAATCAACTAACAATCAGAGATTAGAATTTTTAGGTGATTCTGTTTTAAATTTAATTGTAACTGAACAACTTTACCGTAGATTAGCCACTTTTTCGGAAGGTAAACTTACCAAAGTTAAATCGGTTATGGTCAGTAAAGATATCTTGGCTAAATGGGCTGGTCATCTTTCTTTGGGAAAATACATTATTTTGGGAAAAGGTGAAGATTCAACCGGGGGAAGAAAAAAATTATCTATTCTTGCAGATTGTTTTGAGGCTCTGTTAGGAGCAATATATTTAGATAGTGGCCTCCAAAAAGCTAAAAAAATAATCTCGCCATTTATAAAAAAAGAAACGGAGCTAATTCTAAAGGGAAAACACGGAGAAGATTACAAAACTCTACTACAGGAAATATCTCAAAAAAAGATGAAATGTTTACCCAAATATTATCTGATTAAAGAAAAAGGTCCGGATCACAAAAAAATATTTTGTATTGAGGCCAGACTAAATAAAATCACCTATGGAACCGGAACCGGTGAGAACAAAAAAGAGGCAGAGCAGGATGCCGCACATGATGCTTTAAAAAAGTTAAAAGTAATAAAATGAGGCAAAGAAAGTGTTTTTAAAAGAACTGGAAATTTATGGATTTAAATCGTTTGGGAAAAAAATAAAACTATCATTCAATTCTGGCGTTACCGCAATAGTCGGTCCGAATGGTTGTGGTAAGAGTAATATTACCGATGCAGTCAGATGGGTGTTGGGGGAACAGAATATCAGGTCTTTGCGGGGAAAACACCTAACAGATATTATTTTTTCGGGGAATCACAAAGAAAAACCTTTAAACCTTGCGGAAGTTTCGTTAACTATCAATAATTCTGAGAAAATACTCTCAGTAAATATGGAAGAAATAAATATTAAAAGAAGAATTTATCGTTCAGGAGAGACCGAAAATTTTATTAATGGAATCCCTTGTAAGCTGAAAGACATTCAGGAATTATTTATGAATACCGGATTGAGTAAAAATACCTATTCTATTATTGCTCAGGGCGAAATAGACCTTATATTAAGTGCAAAGCCATCCGAGCGGCGTTATTTATTTGAAGAGGCTGCCTCTATTTCTAAATATAGATATGAGAAGAAAAAAACATTAAACAGGATTGAAGAAACCAATAATAATTTAGATAAGATTGAAAATATAATTTCTGAAATAAAAAATCAATTAATGATTTTGGAAGAGGAAGCGAAACATTTAAACAGTTATAAAATATGTCAAGAAGAGATTAAAAGTTTAGAATTATTTTTAATCTATCAAAAATATAATTTATGCATAACAAATTTATCTAAAATAAAAAGAAACTTAGCACTATACGAGAAAGAAAAAATCAAGATTACCAAGAAAATTGAAGAAGATGAACTAGAGATCAACTCATTAAGAATAGAGTTAGATAATTTAAGCAAGGAACAAGAAAAATATAAATATAATAATTACGAACTGGAAAATAGAAAAAAATTAATTCAAAGCGAAATAAACTTAATGCTACAAAAGCAGAGCGATGTTAAAAAAAGGTTGTTTGATTTAAATAGAGAAGTTGAAAATATTACCAAAAAAATAGTTACTGGTGAACAAAATAAAAAAGTAGTAAGTTTGAACATTTTAGAGATAGATAAAAAATTAGAAAATTTTAATAAAAAACTTATTTATTCAAATGAAAAACTTGATAATATTTCGAAATTTTCCGATTCGCTCAACATTATAGAGGTTAATTCAAAGAAGGCATTAAAAACAATTTTAGAAAAAGAATCGTTTTTAAAGGAAGCAAAAATAAGATACAGTACTACCTTAAATATGATAAATATAAATTTAGAAAAAATAAGAAAAAAAAGAATGTTACTTGAAAAGCAATTGGAAAATATGGTGGCAAAAGAGAGAGATTATCAAAAAATTGTAAGAGAAAATAGAAAAATCGAAGATGAAGTACATCTCAAATCAAATGAAGAGAAAATTAGAGAGATTAATGATATCTTAAAAAAATTACAGACAGAAGTGGAGAAAGATAGACAAGTAGTTAGCTTAAAAGAAGAAAGAAAAAATATTTTAATGAAATCAATTAAGAACAACGGAAAGAAAAACGGACAAAGGACAGAAATATTTTATTCTAAATATTGCCAAAAATATCCTGATGACCTTTGTGAAAGACTCCTAAAACTTATCGATAATATTCCTTCAAAATATGAGAAAATTATGAAGGTTGTCTTAAGAGAAAATTTATACTCAATTGTAGTGAGCGATATTTCATCTGCCTTAAACATAATTAATTCTTCATTGGAAAAGGAATTAGATATATTAAAGATAATTCCTCTGGATTTGAACAAAAATATAAAAACACTTACGGATAGCCAGGTTAAAATTCAAAACAAAAGTATTTGTGGGTTCGCCCACGAATTGATAAATTACTCCCCAAAATACCAGAATTTATTTAAAGTTTTGTTGGGCAATGTACTGATAGTTGAAGATATAGAGACTGCCCTTGATATTTCTAATGAGTGTTTAGGTAAATATAAGATTATTTCACTAAATGGTATGGTAATAAATATAGACGGCTCTGTAGAAATTTATTCGAACTCTGTAAATTTAGAAAATATTAAAGATAGTTTTTACGATGTAGAGAAAGAGATTGAAAATTTAGAAAAAGAAATAGAAGCTTTAAAAATTAAAATTGAAAGAAATGATAATTTTATAGAAGAAAATAACCACATTTATGATTCTCTATGGAAAGAAAATCAGGAGATAAAAAGATTATTGCGAGAGAACGAAAAAAATACAGCGGATAGTATAAATAATCTGCACCAGGTAACAATTTCTATTAATGAACTAAAAGATAGCCTAAAAGATCTTTTAATTGAAGAAAAAAGTATTCTGGGGGAGAGAAAAAAAGTTTCCGAGAAATTAGGTATCCTGGAAAAAAATTACAACATACTTTATAAATATAGTAAAAATATTAGTCATTCTAATAGAACAATTAATCAGATTATTGCCAGAGGAAACAACCGTCTGAACAATCTTTACAGAGAAATAAATGACCTGAAAAACAATATTTTAATAAATAAAGAAAAACTGAAAAACATAAAAGAGAAAACTGAAAATATTTCTCAATACCAGGATGAGCATTCATTCAATTTAAGCGAAAAAAGAAGTGCCATAAAAAAATGTAAAGAAGAACTTGCCGATATATTAGAAAAAATAAAAGAGCATAAGATACGGATAAACGATTTGGATAAAGAGAATCCTTCTGTATTTAAGAAAGCGGGAGAGATAGAGAAAATAGTGCAAAGAAGATCGAACTTATTAAAAAGTTTACAGCAGGATAAGATACACCAACAAAAAATGTACGAATCCATCAAAGATAAACAACATAGAGAAGAAATGTTAGAAGTTCAGTATCGAGAAAAATACGTTAACATAGGTGATGAAGTAAAGAGAAATTATAATTTATCGCTGGAAAAATTGAAATTGTATAAAAACATATCCGGTTCACAGAGGGAAGCTAACCAAAGGATAGATATTTTAAGAGAAAATATATTAAAAATGGGGCAGATAAACTTTGAGGCTGAAAATAGATATAACTATCAGTTACAGCGTTATAATTCTCTATGTGAAAAATATGATGAGATATGTAAGGCAAAAAAATATCTGGAACTAACGATTTCCGAAATTGATAAAATTGCCACAGAAAGGTTTAAAAAGACTTTTAATCAGGTAAGAATCTACTTTAATGATATATTTAAAAAAATATTTTCCGGTGGGGAAGGTAAACTAATTATTGAATCTGAAGAGGATATACTAAACTCCGGAATAGATATAATTGCCCGCCCGCCCGGAAAGAAAACGCAAAATATTGAATTATTATCCTCTGGTGAAAAAGCCTTAACCGCCATAGCGCTTTCACTGGCCTTATGGAAAGCAAATCCTAGCCCTTTCTGTCTTTTTGATGAAATAGATACATCTTTGGATGAGGTAAATGCTGAAAAACTTACTCATATATTAAAGGGTGAAGATTTAAATCAGTCACAATTGATTCTTATTACCCATCAAAAAACAACGATGGAAGCAGCAGATACCTTATATGGTATAACCATGGAAGAATCAGGTATTTCAAAATTAGTTTCGGTAAAATTTGAAAAATAGACCAAGGTAAAAAATAAATACTATGAATATAAAAAATATATTTTATCAATTTAAAGAAGGGCTATCTAAGACCCGGATAGAGCTTGCCAATAAATTAGGACTTTTATTTAGTAATTCTAAAGATAAGTCCGATTTTTTAGAAAAATTAGAAGAGTTATTAATATTATCTGATTTAGGAACCTCCGCAACCGTAGAGATAATAAATGAATTTCAGCAGGTTAATTTTAGAGAATACAAGGAAAATGGCTTTTCATTTTTCAAAGAAAAATTAAAAGCCATCCTGATCGATATTTTAAATTCAACTTCATCTGAAATTAATATTGATGAAGATAGATTAAATATAATAATGCTGGTAGGGGTGAATGGTTCCGGAAAGACCTCAATAGCGGGTAAAATTGCTTATCGTTTGAAGAATAAAAATAAAGACATAATAATAGTTCCCGCCGATACCTTTAGAGCGGCAGCAATACAACAGCTTAAGATTTTAGCTGATAAAATGGGTGCAGAGATGATAAATGCCAAAGAAGGGGCTGACCCGGCTTCGGTCGTATATGATGGAATCAGTGCAGCTAGAGCAAGAGGGAAGAATGTAGTTATTATCGATACTGCAGGCAGACTTCATACTAAGACAAACTTGATGAATGAATTGGAAAAGATAAAAAGGGTAATCCAAAAAGAGACCGATAACTACTCATTGGAGATATTGCAAACCATAGATGCTACGATGGGACAAAATGCTATAGCTCAGGCAAAATCTTTCAACAAATCTTTGGGAGTTACCGGGATTGCCCTTACTAAAATGGATGGAACAGCCAAAGGGGGAATAGTGATTGCCATAAAAAAAGAGTTAGGTATACCGGTTAAATTAATTAGTTGCGGGGAAAAATTAAATAATTTATATGATTTTAAAACTGATGAATTTGTGGAAGCTCTTCTTGATTGACACTAAAGGTAATTTTCTATATACTTATAAAGGAATTTTGGCGGAATTGGAAATTATTAAAGAAACTGAAGATAAGAGGAGTTATTTTTTTTATGTTTGCCAGTCTTACTGAGAAATTTCAGACAATATTTAAAAAGCTAAAAAACAAGGGAAAGTTAAACGAAAATGACATAAAAAATTGTCTTCATGAAATTCGCATAGCTCTTTTAGAAGCAGATGTAAATTACAAAGTAGTAAAAGAATTCATAAATAGTTTACATGATAAAATGCAGCAGGAAAAGATATCCGAAAGCCTAACACCTGCTCAACAAATTATAAAAATTGTAAATGGAGAGATAGCTACCACCCTGGGTTCTAAACAAAAGGATATTAGAATGAATCCCGCTCCTCCTACCATTATAATGTTAGTGGGACTGCAGGGAACCGGTAAAACTACTACAGCCGTTAAATTAGCTAATCACTTTAGAAAAAAAGGGAATTTACCACTCTTGGTAGCAACAGATATATACAGACCGGCAGCTATCGAACAACTGCAGGTATTAGGTGAAAAATCTGATTTACCGGTTTTTTCTATAGGGAAAAACAAAAGTGCGGTAGATATTGTAAAAGCTGCCATAAATTATTCATCTAAAAGAAATCACGATGTGTTAATTATTGATACTGCCGGAAGATTGCATATAGATGATAAATTAATGGATGAATTACAGGAGATTGATAAAAATATCCCTCTTCAGGAAAAAATATTAATAGTAGATGCCATGGCCGGACAGGATGCGATAAATTCAGCTAAAGTATTTTGTGATAAAATCAAAGTAAACGGAATTATCCTGACCAAATTGGATGGTGACACTCGGGCGGGAGTGGCTCTATCCTTGAAAAAGGTTTTGGGAGTACCTATTAAATTTATAGGTATAGGCGAAAAGGTTGATAACTTTGAACCTTTTCATCCGGAAAGAATGGCTTCCCGGATTTTGGGCATGGGCGATGTCTTAACACTTATAGAAAAAGTTGAAACTGCTTACAATAAGGATGAAATAAAAAAATTAGACAAAAAGATGAGGGAACATAATTTTGATTTAAATGATTTTTATTTACAGCTGAAAAAGATGAAAAATATTGGTTCGGTAGATCAGATTATGGATATGGTTCCGGGATTGAATAATTTCAAAAATAGAATAGATGTTACAAAATTAGGAGATAGAGAGGGTGAGCTAAAGAAAGTAGAAGCTATTATAAGTTCTATGACTGTTGAAGAGAGGGAAAATCCTTCTATAATTAACGGAAGCAGGAGGAAAAGGATATCCAGAGGGAGCGGGACACAGCTTTCAGATATAAATAGATTATTAAAACAATTTTATCAGATAAAAGAAATGTTTAAAAAGGGATCAAAATTTAAAAATATTTCTTTTAATTAAATAAGAATCTAGTATCTAGTATTTAGTATATAGTATTTAGTAAAGAAGGAATTACGTCGAGCGAGTAAAAGTATTTAGCTGGTTAATTGGTTAGAAGACTAGCCTAGAGTATATAGCGCGTAGTGCATAGTAAGAAAAATAGAAGTCAGGAGCCAGAAGCCAGAATTTAGAATAGTATATAGTAAAGTAGATGAAGTTTTGAATTCTGTGAGAGTGAACGTTTTTGCTATCAACTATACGCTAAATGCTATATTATATACGATTTACGAAATATGTAGGGGCACGATGCATCGTGCCCATAAAAGTTAAAGAATGAAGAAAGATAGATTCCCGTTTCCACGGGAATGACAGATTAAAAATTCAGAAATACAAAAAATATAAATAACCAAAATGGAGGCAAAAATAATGTCAGTGAAAATTAAACTTAGAAGAGAAGGCGGCAAGAAAAAACCTTTTTATAAAGTAGTGGTGATTGATTCGAGGAAAGCTTGTAATGCAAAATTTATAGAGCAATTAGGATATTATCAACCACTTTTCGATCCCTGTGTTCTCAAGATTGACCGGGAAGCAAGTTTAAAATGGCTCGAAAAGGGTGCTCAACTTTCAGCAACAGTAAAAGATTTATTTAAGAAAGAAGGAATATTGAAATAATAGATAAGACCTAAGGAGATTATTTTGAGAGAACTTATTGAATTAATTATAAAAGGGATAGTAGATAATCCGGATAAGGTAGAGATAAATGAAATTATTGGTGAAAAATCATCAATATTTGAGGTAAAAGTTGATCCTAGTGATATAGGTAAAGTAATCGGAAGGCAAGGCAGAAATATAAAGTCAATAAGAACTATATTGAATGCTGCAGCGCAAAAGGATGATAAGCGAGTAGTTCTCGAAATTGTCGAATAAATACTAGCGTATAGCGTACAGCGTTTAGCGGATAGTTTAAAGAGTTAGTTGATTGATAAATCAGTATTAAGCTATCTAACCAGCAAATCAGTAACTAGCTACCTAATTCTCAGCGAGATACGAATTAGGGTTTACAGAAAAAGGTAATTTCTATAAAATGGTTACCTAATTTCTCTTGCGGGCACGATGCATCGTGCCCTTACCTTACCATTTTGTTTGCTTTTTGGGTTATAATTATAAAATAAAATTCTCTAATAAACTTAAAGGAAAAAAATAAATTGAGTCAAGAATTTATTATAATTGGTAAAGTGGTTTCTACCCAGGGTAATAAAGGGGAAGTTAACGTTTTGCCCCTTACCGATTCAACCGAAAGATTTAAAAAATTAGCCACTGTCTTTTTAAAAAATAACCGAGGAAAAACAATAACAAATATAGAAAAAATAAGAATACAAAAAAATATGGTTATTTTAAAATTAAAAGATATAGAAAATATCGAAGAGGCCAAAACGATAGTAGGATCTTTTCTTGAAGTTAAAAGAAAAGATGCTGTGAAACTACCCAAAGACACTTATTTCATCTTTGAGATAATCGGCCTTGAAGTATATACCGAAGATAACCTTTTTCTGGGAAAAGTAGAAAACGTGATAAACACGGGAAGTAATGATATATATATAGTTAAAGATATAAATAATAAAGAGTTGTTTATCCCGGCTATTCGAGAAGTTGTAAAGAATGTTAATTTAGAAAAAAAACGAATTACCATAAACATAGTAGATGGATTGATATGAAAAATGATTGTTTGGAAATTAATATATTAACTATTTTCCCCAATATGTTTAAAGGACCTTTTTCCGAAAGCATATTAAATAGAGCTCAGAAAAAAGGATTGATTAAAATAAATCTGATTGACCTCAGGGATTTTACCCTGGATAAACATAAGACTGTAGACGATTATTCTTATGGAGGGGGACCTGGTATGGTTTTGAAACCTCAGCCAATTTGGGATGCTGTAGAGGTGATAAGAAAAAACAAATCTCCACTACCTTTAAAAATTATAATCACTTCTGCTCAGGGGAAGATTTTTAATCAGGGGATGGCTAAAGATTTGTCGAAAGAAGATAGATTATTATTCATTTGCGGTCGATATGAGGGTATAGATGAACGGATACCCAAGCTTCTCGATGCGGAGGAAGTGTCAATCGGAAACTTTGTAGTTAGCGGCGGAGAATTACCGGCTATGTTAATGGTAGATGCAATTTCAAGAATGATTCCCGGAGTTTTAGGGAAAGAAGAATCCATGGTAAATGATTCATTTTATAACGAATATCTTGATTATCCCCATTATACCAGGCCGGATGAGTTTAAAGGTCTTAAGGTTCCGAAAATATTGCTTTCGGGTAATCATAAAGAAATTGAAAAATGGAGAAGAAAACAGTCTCTATTAAGAACTTTGATTAGAAGGCCTGAAATTTTTGCAAATAAAAAACTGTCTAAAAGAGAGTTATCCCTGCTTAAGGAATTGGAGAAGAATTTTCAGGAGGATTAAAGCAAAAAGAAAAAAAGACGGGAAAAAAGATACAAAAAATAGAGTATATATACAGCGTGAAGAGAGACTATTGTTAATAATTGAGAATATCATTTAAAAAAATAATTAGGAAGGATGTTTTTTATGGTAGATTACATTAAACAATTAGAAGAAGAACAATCTAAAAAAGAGAATAGCGAATTTTCAGTTGGTGATACAGTCGAAGTTCACCAAAAAATTATTGAAGGCAACAGAGAGCGAGTACAAGTTTTTAAAGGAATAGTTATAGCTAAAAAGCATGGTGGAAGCAAGGAGACGTTTACGGTAAGAAAAATATCCAAAGGTGTCGGGGTAGAAAAAGTATTTCAACTGCATTCACCGAACATTGAAAAAGTGGTAACGATAAAAAGGGGAAAGACGCGAAGAGCAAAATTATATTATTTAAGAGATAGGGTTGGAAAGAGCGGCACGGTTAAAGAAAAAAGATAATGAAATGCTATTCAAGGCAAAAAATGGAAAAGTAAAAATAACAAAATCAATCATACATAGTTACCAGAGAAGGATAGAAAAATTATATGCAGAAAGAAAAAGGATTTGCCATCTCTATAACTATGAAAATCGACTAAAAAGTGAAGGGTATTCCTTAATTGCCGGAATAGACGAAGCGGGCAGGGGTTCATTGTCAGGGCCAGTAGTGGCAGCGGCAGTGATTTTACCCTGCCAATTATTTATTCCTTATATTAGAGATTCTAAAAAGCTAACCTCAAAAAAAAGGACAGAACTATATTTATCTATCTTAAATAAAGCAAAAGATGTAGGGATTGGCATTGTAGAAGCTGAAATTATTGATAGAATAAATATTGCCCAAGCTTCTTTTTTGGCAATGAAAAAAGCTATTTTAGATTTAAAAGAAGTACCTGATTATCTATTGGTTGACGGTTTTCAAATTCCTCACCTAAATATTTCTCAATTACCATTGATTAAAGGGGAAGATAAAAGCGTATCGATTGCTGCAGCCTCCATAATCGCCAAAGTTTATAGAGATAATATTATGATTCAATATGACCAGGAATATCCACAGTACTTTTTCAAAAAAAATAAGGGTTATGGTACAAAAGAACATCTTAATGCAATACTTAAGTACGGCCCATCTGAAATTCACAGAAAAAGTTATAAAAGGGTAATGGTGTAGCTGCTAGGATAAAATTAGCATAGAGCAAGATTAGCGTGGAGCGTACAGCGTAGAGCGTAGAGTTAGGAAAAAAGAAGACAGAATTCAAAAATCAGAATAAATCCGTATCTCGTTAAGAATTAGTTAGTGGTTACCTGGTTAGTTAGATAATAAATAAGTATAAACTAGTTAACTGATTATCTATATAAATATTCAACTATCTAATAAATATTGATTGGTAATAAGTATGTCTTTGATTTATAAAACCTGTTTCAATTAGAATAGATTTGATATCAAAAAATCGTAAAATATATAATAGACATTTTATTTATGATACTATACGCTAAACGCTGTACGCTACGCGCTAATTAAATAATGCAAAGTTGATGATTATTAAAGATGGATAATATAGGGAAATTTGGAGAAGATATAGCTTCTAAATATTTAGAAGAAAAAGGCTACAAAATTAAAGAAAGAAATTATCGTACTTTCTTGGGAGAAATAGATATTATCAGTGAATATAAAGGAAGTATTATCTTTATAGAAGTAAAAACCAGGCGTTCTGATAAGTTTGGCTATCCTGAAGAAGCAATAAACTTTAATAAGCAACAAAAAATAATTAAAAATGCTTTATGTTATTTGGCTAAGCACCATCTTTGGAAAGACAATTGTTGCTTCGATGTGATTTTAGTCAGCATCTCTAACCAGAAAGATGTAAAAAGGATAAAACATATCCGGAATGCTTTTTATCTTGATGGTAAGAACAGTATCGAGTATTGAGTATCGAGTATATAGTAAAATACAGTAATAAGTGATGAGTAATGAGTGAAAAGTAATAAATTTCATGGTGCAAGTTTTCGTATTTCATTGATAATTAGTTACCTGATTAATTGGTAAAAAAAGCAGAATAAAAAAGTTAAAAGATAAAACAGTATCGAATATAAAGTTATATAGTGAATAAGGGAAAAGTAGGGATATTTTGCGTATAGTAGAGGAACGGCGCTAACTTGTTTTCTTTTCCAACACAGCACGTCGTGTTGTTACTAAATACTAACTACTATTCACTATTTACTAATTAAAAAAGAAGGTGTTTTTTTGTTATCCAAATTATACAGTGCGGCTATATTCGGTGTAGAAGCCTTTATGGTAGAGATCGAAGTTGATATTCACCCGGGATTACCTTCATTCAATATCGTAGGATTGCCTGATACGGCTGTTCAGGAATCTCGAGAAAGAGTTAGGGCTGCTATAAAAAATTCTGAATTCGAATTTCCTATGCAAAGAATTACGGTAAATCTTGCGCCGGCGGATATCAAAAAAGAAGGTCCTATTTTTGACCTATCTATTGCCCTGGCAATTTTGGTTGCCAGCAAGCAAGTTAAACCGGATCTATTAAATGAATATTTGATTATGGGTGAATTATCTTTGGATGGAAGTATAAAATCGGTAAATGGCATGCTTCCTATTGCTTTAATGGCAAAAAAAATAAGAAAAAATAAATTACTTGTTCCCAAAGTAAACGCTAAAGAAGCAGGGATAATTAGTCAATTAAAGGTGTTTCCTGTTGATTCACTTTATGAGGTAGTTGAATTCTTAAATAAAAGAATATCCATTGTGCCGGTCTCAATAGATTTAGAGGCTATTTTTCAATTAAGTAAAAACAACCTAATAGATTTTGCCGATGTTAAAGGGCAGGAACACGCTAAAAGAGCTTTAGAGGTGGCGGCAGCCGGGAGTCATAATGTAATAATGATTGGCCCGCCAGGCTCCGGAAAAACTATGCTGGCACGAAGGCTTCCAACCATTCTTCCTTCTTTAACTTTGGATGAATCGATAGAGATTACCAAATTATATAGTATTGCCAATTTGCTTCCACCGGATATCCCTTTGGTTACGGAGAGACCGTTCAGGTCCCCCCATCATACTATAAGTAATGTTGGATTAATCGGAGGGGGTAAGACGCCCAAACCGGGAGAAATTAGCCTGGCTCATAATGGTGTACTGTTTTTAGACGAATTACCGGAATTTTCCCGAAGCGCTTTAGAATCTCTACGGCAACCTCTGGAAGACGGGATAGTCACCATTTCACGTTCTCTAAGCTCTGTTAGCTATACTTCTTCTTTTATGTTGATAGCATCTCTAAACCCCTGTCCTTGCGGTTTTTACGGTGATCCGGTTAAAGTTTGTACCTGTAGTTCATCTCAAATTGTTAAATATCGTTCAAAAATATCGGGGCCGTTGTTAGATAGAATTGACATTCATATTGAAGTTCCCAGAGTAAATTGTCGAGAAGTAATGGAGAAGGATTTTGAAGAAAACTCTTTTACCATAAGAGAAAGGGTAGAAAAGGCAAGAAAAATACAGAGAGAAAGATATGGTGAAGACAATATTTTTTGTAATGCCCAAATGACTAAAAAACAGATTAAAAAATATTGCAATATTGATGATAATGCCAAAAATTTGCTTTACAAGGCTATGGAAAAGTTAAATTTAAGTACTCGAGCTTATGACCGTATATTGAAGGTAGCTCGGACCATAGCTGATTTAGAGCAATCAGAGAAGATAGAAATTTCTCATTTATCCGAAGCTATTCAATATAGAAGTCTTGATCGAAAATTATGGTTATATTAGCAACGACTAAAGTTTTAAAATAAATAATTATTTACGAAAAGAGGCGGTGTTGTAATTATGTTAAGAAAATTGGCTCCCTCTATCTTAGATGTAGATTTTACTTGCCTGGAAAGGGAATTAAAAAAAATAGAAAGCGGAGGAGCAGACTTGCTTCACTTAGACATTATGGATGGTAATTTTGTACCGAATATTTCCTTTGGACCCAGGATAGTAGAATCAATTAAAAGCATTACCTCTCTCCCCTTGGAAGTTCATCTGATGATAGAAAAACCGGAGAATCATATTAAATCATTTATTGATGCAGGAGGAGATATTGTAATTGTACATTACGAAACTTCCAAACACCTTGACAGGCTTATTCAAATCATCAACAAGGCCGGGGTAGAATCCGGTATTGCTTTAAACCCGGCAACGCCTTTAAGTGTTATTGAATATTTAATTAATAAAATTGATTATTTACTAATAATGACCGTTAATCCCGGTTTTGGCGGACAGAAATTTATTCCAGAGATGATTGGTAAAATAGAAAAAGCGAGAAAAATAATAGATACGCAAAAAAAATCAATAAGCTTAGCAGTTGATGGCGGGATAAATTTAGATAATATTTCTAAAGTAATTAAAGCGGGAGCGGAAATAATTGTGGCTGGCCAAATCATATCTAAAAGCGCAAATCCTGAAGAGACCATAAAGAAAATAAAAAATATTTTGAATTAGTCGTTAGTGAATAAAACTAGCGTGGAGCGTATAGCGTTTAGCGTATAGAATTAGTTAGCTTGTCAGTTACCAGGCAACTTATAATATAAGCGAGATACGATTCACGAGATACGAGATACGAATTATGTTTTTAGCTATATTAAAATATAGGAGTAAAAGTCTTGAAAAAACCTATCGTTGCTATTATCGGAAGGATAAATGTAGGGAAATCGACCTTATTTAATAGAATCACCAGGAAGAGAACTGCCATTGTGGAAAACGAACCTGGGATTACCAGAGATAGGATATATGCAGAATGTGAATGGAAAGGAAAACAGTTTACTCTGGTAGATACCGGAGGTGTGGATTTTATAAAAAGGGAAGAGATGCAAAAAAAGATAACTGTGCAGACTGAATTGGCTATTGAAGAGGCAGACTTAATCATATTATTAGTCGATATCAAAGAAGGTATAAATCCGGATGATTTTAAAGTGGCTAAAGCGATTAGAGAAAAAAATAAACCAAGTATCCTGGTGGCCAACAAGGGAGATGTAAGGGGAAGTGAATTAAAATTATATGAGTTTTATGAATTGGGGTTCGGAGATCCCTATATTATTTCAGCAGAACACGGGTTAAATGTTGATGACCTGTTAGACAGAATAGTATCAAGGATTTCAGAAGTAAAAGTAGAACCGGAAGAAGAAGAGGACATTATAAAAGTATCAATTCTCGGAAAACCCAATGTAGGTAAATCAAGTTTATTAAATCGTATTTTAGGAGAAGATAGAATAATAGTTAGCGAACATCCGGGCACCACCAGAGATGCAATTGAAATTATTTTTAAACACGATTCCTTAAAATTAATATTTATCGATACCGCTGGCCTGAGGCATAAAGCGAAACCGAAAGAAGATGTTGAATATTACAGTTCATTAAGAACTTTTGAAGCAGTATGTAATTCAGATATAGCATTATTGATATTAGACTCCACTCAAGGTGTAAGCATGCAAGATAAAAAAATAGCAAACTATATCCAAAAAGAAAGAAAAGCCTGTATTATAATATTAAATAAATTTGATTTAATTAAGGATAATATAGATAGAAAATTATTTATTGATGAGATAAGATATGAATTGTCTTTTCTAAAAAATTCTCCCATTGTAATGACTTCTGCCTTAACAGGTTATAATATTAATAAAATAATTGCAAAAATAAAAGAAGTTGCCTTACAATATAGTAAACAAATTCCTACGTCCGTGTTAAATGCTTTTATTAGAGAAGTTGTTTCTAAAAATCCGCCGAAATATGTAAGGGGGAATACTTTAAAAATTAGATATGCTACTCAAACAGGGATAAAACCGCCTAAATTTTTATTGTTTGTGAACAATCCAAAATTAATGTATGATTCTTATTACAGATATTTAGAAAATAAAATTTATGAAGACTTTGGCCTTGAAGGCTCACCCGTAGTTATCAATTTAGCGAAAAAAAAGGAGGAGAGGAACACAGTATGAAAATGGTTTTAGTTATTATAGGCTGTTATCTTTTAGGTTCCATACCTTTTGGCTATATTGTTGGTAAGCTGTTTAAGAAAGTAGATATAAGGGAATTAGGAAGTGGGAATATAGGTGCAACCAATGCTTTTAGGATATTGGGACCTTCATTAGCTTCTTTAGTATTAATTGGTGATATTGGTAAAGGTATTTTATCTATCTATTTAGTACGCTTTTTAAACATTGATAATTCATTAATATTGGCTATTGCGGGATTAGCAGTAATATGTGGTCATGATTGGTCTTTGTTTCTCGGATTTAAGGGTGGCAAAGGTATAGCCACAACATTTGGGGTTATATTTGCTCTTAATCCGGTAATATCAGTTTTAGCAGTAACAGTCTGGGTGGTTGTTGTAATAACAACAAGATATGTCTCCTTAGCATCTGTTTCTGCCGTAATTTCTATTTTTATTTTTACCATATTATTTAAACAACCTTATGAATTCATTGTATTTAGCGCGATAATCTTAGTTTTGGGTATTTTTAATCATAAAGATAATATTAAAAGATTAAGAGCAAAGAAAGAAAGAAAAATCGGAGAAAAGGTCAAAATAAATTAGGCGTTAACGTATCGTATCGCGTATTGCGTATCGAGTATCGCGTTAAGAAAATCACTTTTCAATTATTGTCTATCTGTTTGTTAAGGTTTCTGTATTACGAGCTCTTATTTATCAGAGTGTAGAAATCTTTTTATCAAGTTAAAAACTTAAAGTGGAAAATGTAAAACCATAATTTTAAGATTAAAACCTATATAGTGTACAGTGTTTAGCGTATACATTTGGTTATATGGTTAGTTGGTTACTTGGTTAGCTAGTTAAGAAAATAATAGGAAAAGACCGGGAGCCGGAATAAATTCGTATCGAGTATAAAATACAGTAATGAGTGATAAGTAATGGGTAATAAGACAAATACCTTAAATCATAAAAATGGTTACTTCTTATAAGTTACACATAATATCACATGTTAGCTAGTAGGTTAACTGGTTTGTACTGATTTATTAACCAATTAACCAAGTAACCAAGTAACTAGCTAACTAGCTAACTAATTCTACTCGTTCTACGGTATTTTTTACGCGATACGCGATACTCGATACGCAATACGATTTAAAGAAAGAGGAAATATGTCCAAAGTTATAATTAGTGATATACAAAATAATGAAATATCGGAAATAGTAAAAAATATTTTTGAGATATTTGGGGTAGAAGATAAAGTAAAAGATAAAAAAGTTTTGGTGAAGCCAAACCTCTTGGGACCATTCCCTCCGGAGAGGGGGGTGACTACCGATCCAAGAGTAATATTAGCGATTGTTCAGGAATTAAAAAAGTATAAACCTAAGGAAATAATAGTGGGGGATAATTCCGGGAGCATTCACTTCGACCCCTTAAAAATAGCAAAAATTACCGGAATACTGGATGCTTCTGACGGTTGTTATAGTAACATTGCCAGGGAAGTATTAAAGGTAAAGGTAGAGTCAAAATTTATAGATGAACTTTTTATTTCCCGGATAGTGAAAGAAGCAGATTACATAATCAATGTTCCAAAATTCAAGACCCATATGTTAACTACTATTACCGGTGCAATTAAAAACATGTTCGGTATTATTCCGGGAGGGAAGAAGGCGCAATTACATACATTAAATCGATCTACCTATGAATTTGCTGAATTGTTAGTTGATATTTATCAGATAAGAATTCCTGATTTAAATATTATGGATGCTATAATCGGCATGGAAGGTGCTGGTCCTACCAATGGGAAAACTAAAATCATAAATAAAATGATAAGCAGTGATAATGCTATCTCTCTTGATTCGGTTATGGCTGTCATGATGGGGCTTAAGCCTGATACCATTGAGTTATTACAGGTTGCCAAAGACAGAAATTTAGGTGAGATAGATGCCTCAAATATATCTATTGATGGAGAACTAAAAGTAATTTCGGGGTTTAAAACACCACATAATGGTTTGTTACAGAAAATAGCAAAAGCAGTTGTCCCTCATGTCTTTAATTTTAATAAAGTTATACCGGTTATAGATCATAATAAATGTAAAATATGTAAAAAATGTATCGAAGTTTGTCCTGTTTCGGCGATGAATTTAAAAGGTAAATATCCCGAAGCGGATAGAAAGAGATGCATTTCCTGCTTTTGTTGTGACGAACATTGTCCTTATGGTGCAATAATATTACCTTCATGGCAGCAAAATATTTTTAACCGATTGAAAGGAAAATAGAAAAGTAACAAGAGAAAAGTTTCTGAGGAAATAAAAAATGACTAAATATCTGGTGATAGTTGAATCACCAACCAAAGAAAAAACTTTAAAAAAAATATTGGGCAGAGATTATACTATTAAATCAAGCAAGGGGCATTTAATTGATTTACCCAAAACAAAATTAGGGATAGATATCGAAAATAACTTTCAGCCAGAATATGTGGTTATCCCCAAACAGAGAAAGGTGTTGAAAGAATTAGAAGACAGCACTAAAGGTAAGGAAAAAGTATTTTTAGCTACCGATCCGGACAGGGAAGGTGAGGCTATTGCCTGGCATATTGCCCAAAAATTAAAGGTTAGAGAGGGAAAGAACAGGGTTGTCTTTAATGAAATAACCGAAAGAGCTGTTTCCCAGGCTGTTAAAACACCGAGAGAAATTAATCTTAATATGGTTAACTCTCAAAAAGCCAGGAGATTATTGGATAGGCTGGTGGGTTATAAAATTAGTCCCTTATTATGGAAAAAGATTGGTAAAAAATTAAGTGCGGGAAGGGTGCAATCTGTAGCATTACGCTTAATATGTGAAAGAGAAGAGGAAATAGTAAAATTTAAAATAGAAGAATATTGGAACATAAATGCCTTATTTAATAAAATTGGAGATGAAAAGACAGAGACTTTTAAGGCGAAACTATTTTCCATAAATTCTGAAAAAGCAACTATTAATACTAAAGATGAAGCCACAAAAATTTGCGAAGAAGTAAAAAATCAGGATATCTATGTTAAAAGTATAAACAAAAAGAAAGAATCGAAAAATCCGCCACCTC
>Ga0190348_1000121_pt1 | contig 21384 bp, 51 predicted proteins | sample 48721367_MG_FD_161658 | JGI IMG/M metagenome (GOLD analysis project Ga0190348, IMG submission 161658) | Hydrothermal vent microbial mat bacterial communities from Southern Trench, Guaymas Basin, Mexico - 4872-13-6-7_MG | ecosystem: Environmental > Aquatic > Marine > Hydrothermal vents >... | reverse complement strand
AAATAAGATTGTGCTGATTCTAATTTAGATTGTAATTGTGTCTGTGCGATGTTATATTCTTTAACTTTTTTACTATAATCTGCTATTTGTTGATTATAGGATTCTATATCCTTATTTAATCGGGATACAGAGGACTTGCTTTTAGACCTTGATCTTCGATTCCTTATATCTTGAGCGGTCTTACGTAATTCTTCCTGCTCTTTTTGTAATTCTTCATATTTTTTATTTAATTCAGATATTTCAGGAGAATATTTCTTTTCAATAATTTTGGTTTTTCGTTCTTGAATAGATTGTGCTCGTTTAATATCTCCTTGTACGGCATAAATTTCTCCCAACTGTTGTGCTATTTCTTTTTCAGAAGTAGACAATTTTCCAGTGTAACTTTTTACTTTTTTCTCTTGCTTTGATATCGCTTTTGTTAATCTCGCTAAATCTTCTTCAATAGCGCCTTTAATTAAAACCTGAGCTCCAGCACTAATTGTCGGCATAGTGCCATATCCTGTAACTATATTCTCAACGCGAGTAGTTGAAGGAGTTGCTACTGCTACTTCGGCTTTAGTTGGTTTTGATGTGGTTTTAGGCTGAGTTTCAGTAACTCTACTCTCAGAAGATGATTTAGAGCTTACAAGCTTGCCTTTCTCATATGTTTTTTGTTCAAGAATTTTTCCTTCTCGGCTTTTACGAGCAATTGTTACTTTTTTGCCTGAAGAAATCATTCGTTTTTTGAATTCTTCCCAGCTTAAAGCCATTTTGCACCTCAAATATTACTTCCTGGCTTATCGCCTTTATGACCTAACTCAGACCACTTACCCTTACCAATCTTTGTTTTCGCAACCCTCATCCTATCTAATTCTAAATCTCTTACACTCCAACGACCTTTTCCTCGATACCATATTGAAGACCCTCGTTCAACCTCCTTAAATTTATTGCTTACCGTTTTTATGTATATCTTATTCCCAACCTTTTTTATACCTTTCATTTGTTTGGGTTTTATATCCCCCCAATGAAATATTTTCGATACCATTTTTGCCTCCAAAAACATATACAATAATACTATATATTCTATTTCAAGTATTTAAATAGTTTTCGTTTTTAGAGTTTTTTTCAATATTGAAAATAACTCAAATAGAAAGCTTTTTAAAGTTGCAAAACATAAGCCTATTGTGATAAAAATGCCAACGAAATATCTTGGAAAAAGGGTAAAAGATGTTCGAAAAAAAGGATTGGATTCGTATTCTGAATTCATAGCTATAGCTAACGCAGTTATCAAAGACTACAAAGCAAAAAAGATAACGAAAAACGTTGCAAGAGGAAGACTACTTCTATTATGGAGATTGACTGACCCACAAAAGAATTCTAAAGCAAAAGCATTGACCGTAGCACAAAGAAAAAAGATATTAGATTATACGCGAAAATTAATGAGAACCCTTTAAATGGGGTTCTCAAAATCAATTCTCTTTTGAATTAATGAATTCACTTAAAACGTCTAATAGCCATTCTTCTGAATACAATCGCTTCAAAGCTTTCTCTATCCGACATTTTTCTTCGGACAACGCTTTAATGCGTTTCTTAATTATTGCTTTTCTTTTTTCAATCTCTCGTTTTGAGGGATACATTTGCTTTTCCATTTTTCAGTCTTCTTTTTAATACTAATTATTTCTAATCTCAAATCAGCGAGTTCTGATTCAATATTTGAAAAAAGAAAGCCAAATACACAAAACAAAGCAGAATACGGCAGATATTTAAGAAGAGCCACGTAAAACAAAATAATAAACAAAATGCTTACGCCGAAAGAATACCATTTCATTATTTTGTAAAATTTTTCATCATTTTCATATTTTTGCATTTTAATCGCCTCCTCTAATTCATTAATCGTTCTTCTAATTTTGTTCTTTTTTTATTAAACCGAATAAGCCAATACCCAATTTCCTCACCAAATCCTTTTCTTCGAGCATATTCAGTTATGTGTTGAAAACTTGGAACACCAACACAATGAACGCCCTGAACCATGAAATAATAGCTCGTATGAAGATGACCAAGAATTAGCCAATTCAGATTCTCTTTTTTCAAATTCAAATTTCTTAGATATTTCTGTGGCACGTAACTTTTGGAATAAGGCACACCGCCATCAGGATGTAATAGTCTAAAATGTTTCCCTGCTATTTCTGTATCACCTTCATATACCCCAAGATAATTCCATTCATTTAAAAATTTAGATATATCTACACCATATTTTTTGTATAATCTAAAATCATGATTGCCTTGTATCCAATACAATGGCTTATTAAACATCGACATTATATTGCCTGTCTTCTCTATCATATCATTTATTTCTAAACTTTCAAGGTTATAATCCTGTCCAACATATACCCCTCGCCCATCTGTAACATCGCCTGCAACTAAAACTGCATCGGCTTTTTCATTTACTTCTTTTATGGCTTTGTATAGCGACTTGTAGTCGCAATATTTGCTGTTTATATGAAAATCGGATAATAGAGCTATAGTTAACAAAATACCACCCCCTCATAGTTTTATTTCTAATTTTTGAAAATATACTTTTGTCAATTCTAATGCTCCTTTATCTCCGAATTCGTATCTGAACTCTTTGAATACATCATATAATCTTTTAGCAGTATCTCTATAATACCCTTTATCCAACATATATTTATGAACTTCTCGTTGGATATATTCACCAACATCTATTTTCTCTTTTATGTTTTTTAAGAAGTCTTGGACTTCTTCATCTTCCATTATTTGTTTTATCTTTTCGTCTAACATTTTTATCGCCTTTTGAAATTATCAATATATTCTTTTGCTAACTTCAAAATCTCAATTGGGTTTCCTATTCCTAAGGAATTTTTTGGTATTTCATCTTTTCCAATAAAAGATTCTAAAACATCATAAATAAACGATTTATTTACAAATTCACTGAGATTTCCCTGAAGCCAAAGAACTATTCCTGAATGAATAAATCCACATTCAGATGCGTATTTCCCCTCACACTTCAACGCCTCACATATTTCTTGTCGATACCATTCTTCATCATTACCAAAAACCCGTTTAAATGCGTTATGTTTCATTTTTTCCTCAGCTACCTCAATGGTTTAATTTTAGCCATTTTTTTAAGCATCTTTCACTACAAAAATGATAATGTTCTCCTCCTTCATAAAAACAAATCACTTCATCTCCAAGTTCGAACTCATTTCTACAATAATCGCAATCTTCAATACTACACCCACAATTAGTGCAAAGAAAATCTGTATAATCAACTTCACCGATTTCATAATTAACTCTTTTTAAATCTTCAAATTTAACCATTTTCATCACCTCACTTAGGGTTAACATCTACTTCTTCTTTTTCCCCGATTACTTTCCATTTTCCGTCTCCTAAATATTTCATCTTTTTGCATATATACCACTTCCCAAAAGGACTCACAAACAAAAAACCACTTTTACTTTCTAAAACATCATTTGGTTGAATTTTAATTAAAACTTCCTCATAGGTTACCATTGTGATCACCCTCTTTCTTAAAACTAACTTTAAAGTTTTCAACTTCTTTTATAATCACATAATTATTGAACTCATCTTTTAAGCGTTCTTTCAACTTCTCTTTATCAAGCATTTCTCGCTTTTGAACAAAAATTGTCGCCATTAAATATCTATTTTCTAATTTGTTTAAACTATTTTCTTTCATATAACTCTTTAAACTATTTCTTAATTCTTTCTCTTCCTGCATTAGTTCTTCTATTTGCTTCCTAACCTCATATAACCTTTTGGTAATTTCATCGATTTGTATTTGTTCAAGCATTTTTATCACCTTTTTCAATTTTAATTACAATTGATTCAGATGGTGTTTCATTTTTTTTGAAAACCATATTCATAGCAATCCACCATCTCCTTGTATTGCCACTTGTTGTATAGAGATACTCTCTACCAACAAATAACCCTTTTTCATCCTGATATAATCCTTCTGATGGTTTCTTTTTTGTTAAAAATAATTCAACTACAGTCATTTTTTTAGCCTCCATTTATCATTTACCACCTGTTAGTTGCTATATCGAAAAAATGAAAAAGATAATAGATTGGAATTATAATTGTTGCATTATATGAAACCATCATGAAAATAAGAATAAAATAAATAATAGTAAAAAGCATTGGTGTATCGATTATACAACCTTCAACAAGAGAAGGATAGTAAAGTGTATTAGTGACGAACCAAACCATAAATAATAGCATAGTTAATAATTCACTACGACTAAGGAGATAAACAATAGGGATACTTAAAAAAAAGATTTCAGTGAATGTTTCGAAATTCATTGTTCATCACCTTCAAAAACATCTTTAAAAGCCAATTTGAAAAGCCATTCATTGTATTCATCTATCTCATCAGAAATATCAAATGACTCGCCTGCATCGCACAAAGTTTTAATTCTCTTATAAAACTCTTCAAACCAATTCTTATCATACTTGTCCAACCCTAATTTCTTACATTCATCAAGCATATCTAATAAATCCCATTGATCACAAACAGCATCTGCTTTATTTATTAACCAAAACTCGCACGCTGATTTTAAGTCACTAATATGAAAAAACTCTTTTTCAACCTGAAACATTGACTCTTTACAAAAAGTTTCATAGTCAAATCCTTTTTTATCTAATGGCTCAGGTTTCATTTTTTTCACATCCTAAGTAGAAGCCAACGATTTTAATCGTTGGTCAAATATATTTATCTTTTCTTTTGGTTTTCGATATACGTTTTAATAGTATTCTCCGAAATATATCCTATTGTGTCTACATAATAACTCCTTGTCCAAAGTGTGGGCAATCTGCTATTTAATTCTTTAAACTCATCTCTTAATTTTCTTGATGTATACCCTTTTAACTCTTTAATAATATAATGTGGCGCAAAAGAAGGTTTTGCCTTTACAAATAAGTGGACATGGTCTGGCATTACCTCCATTTTTTCAATTGTTATCTGTAATTCTTTTGCTTTCTCTAAAAGAAGTTCTTTCAATCTTTTTTCAACAGCTCCCACTAAAACAGGACGTCTATATTTAGGACACCATATAATATGGTATGATACATTATATACCGCCGTGTTTGATGTTTTCCATCTTTCGTATACCATTTTAAATTATATATACGACAGAATTTATAAAATTTGTTATATTATTTTACAAGTAATTAGATGACAGACAGAAAAATTTATAAATTCCAGAATTTTCATAATATAATATGAATCAAATAATTAAATTGAAAATTTATGTGAACAAAACACAGAGTGAATTAATAAGGCAATCTTTAGGTAATGTTAGATTCGTATGGAATAGATTATTAGAGATACAGTCTGATCGATTAAGAAAAAAAGAAAAATTGCTTTCTTTTGCGGAAATGTGTAGAGAAATAACTAAAATGAAAAAAGAATATGAATTTCTCAACCAATCTTCTATATGGAATTTACAACAAATAGCGAGAAAATTAGATTTCTCATTGAAACAATGGAGAAAGAAAAAACAAAAATACCCTCGATTTAAACGAAAAAAATATTTTGATGGAATCCTCATTTTCCCAAGAGATTTCAAAATAAAAGGAAAATATCTTAATATCCCTAAAATAGGAAAAGTAAAAATTAAAGATAGAATAACTAAAAATAAAGAGAAATGGGATTATATTAAAGATCATATTAAACAAGTATTGATAAAAGAATCAGTTGATGGTTTTTTTGCATATCTGCTTTATGAAATAGAGCAAAAGCAACTACAATTAGATAGTAACAAAACAATAGGTATTGATGTTGGAATAAGAAATACAATAACATTATCAAACAATACTAAATACAAAATCGATTTAGAAAAAATAAAAAAGCTTGTCAAAAAAATAGAGAAATTGCAGAGTATAATCGATAAAAAGAAACATATTAACAAAAAAAGAGGAATAAGAAATTCTAAAGAATTAGAGAGAGTTAAATTAAAACAATTAACCTTATTTCAAAAAATAAAAAACATAAAGGATGATTTTTATCATAAGATCACGACCTATATAGTCAAAAACCACGACTATATAGGGATTGAAGACATAAATTTAAATCAAATACAACAAAACAATATTGCAGAATATAAGAAAGCAAACAAGAGATTTCATAAATTGTTAGGATTTACTTCTTTGTCTACATTCACAAATAAGTTAGAGTATAAAGCGTTAAGAGAAGGCAAAGTATTGGTTAAAGTCAATCCGAAATATACATCTAAGCGATGCAGTTGTTGTGGATATCTTAACAAAGATCTAAGTAAAGATACAAAATTTAAATGCCCTAATTGTGGATTAGAAGTAGATAGAGATTTAAATGCTTCAATCAATATAGAATATTCAATGGTTCAACATTTTATTCCCGCTTGGGCTGAGCGGGATAAAGGGGCTGAAATGGGTGCTTTCTTGCATCCTATAGCCTTATCTCCAATGAGAACCCAATGAATTCATTCATTGGAGAAAGTCAGCTTTTAATAGTTCAGGATTTTCATAAATATTTCCTGCCTTGCAATAATAAACCCATACTTGAAGTTTAGATAATGGCATCACTTCGCCATCATTAAACTTCAAACAAAAACAACCATTTTCAAAAACAACAACACCAATATCTCCTTGTGAAGATAAAACATCTCCTTCATATATTTCCCTATCATGGTTATCTTTCAAACCAGTGTATTCCATAACAATAAATTCTTTTGACTCAATAATCTTGTCTAAATAAAAAAAATCTTTTAATTCTTCCCAATTCCACATTCTTTTTTGTGTTGTTTCAAATGCTCTAAATTTAATTTCTCTCATTTTTCTCACCTAATAGTGATATACGAAATACCATTAGCATAATGTACCTTTTCTAATTTCATTGTCTATACCCCTATAAATTAAACATTCAATATTAATGCTATAATTCCCATTAACGTAATTTATAGTCAATCCATCTCCACAAATGTTTTTAATGTTACTTATTAAAGTTTCTTCCGACATAGGTATATTGTTCTCAAAGTTATATTTCATATCATCAACTGAAGGATAATCTATAATAAATAATATAGATATAATTAAACCAACCATTACTCCTAATAAGAAATATCCTAAGTTAAACCATGCAAAAATATTCTTTTTCATTGTTTATCGCCTTTCGTTATTTTAATCATTTTTTCAAATGCCAATACCCTTTTCTCCAACATCTCTACTCTATTTTCCAAATCTTTAAAATAATCATATGTTACCCAGTATCTATCTTTTTTCTTGACAATTCCTTTTGATTCTAATTCTCGCAATACTTTGTCTATGAATTGAGCACTTAAACGTAACGATTTTTTGTAAAAAATGTCCCAATGAATATCATTCACAGTAGCTTTGCCTAATCTAATCATAGTATCCACGACAATACTTTTCTTTTGGGCATTGATTTCTTCGAGATTCATTTTCCAATTACCATAAATCATTCATCAACCAAAAATCGATTTTGCCTTGCAATATGTGCTTTAATTCGCAATCGGGCAAAAAATACATTACCTTTTCGATGCAATTCTTTGTAGCCTTGAACGCAACAATTGTGTTTCCAAAATCATCTAAAAAACAATATACATCTGATACTTCATCAAGAAGACCATTATCAAAAACAATTCTTATGAATTGCTTATATTCTTTTAGATCCAGCATGATATCATATTTCATCATTATCCCCCTTTTCCGTTAAAATTAGTATTTGTTTATAACGACCATTTGAATATTGCCCACCGCTGGGCATTGTTTTTATGAACCCTGTCAATATTAATTTCTTTATAGCATTATATATATTGCTTCGCCTAACCGTAGGCAACATTTTGAATAGTTCATCTTTTGGAATTTGTTTTTCTTTTCGAATGATATCTAAAACTTTATGTTGAACGAGCGCCATTGGTATCATCCTCCAAAAAGATAGCTCTTTTTTTATTTACTAATAATTCAGCATATTCATAAGGTAGCATAGCTACCTCTCCCTCCGAATAAGCGCCAACTTCAACGACGGCACGTTTATGAGGGAATGAAATAACGAATTTTGGAAAATCCTGTAAAAACTTGACTCTCACGTATTTGATCATTAATTATCACCATGTTGTGTTTTCATTTTAGATACCGCCTTATCTATAAACTCAGATGCGCTTTTGCCTTTGCTTTCATTCTCTTTTCTTTCTTTACTTTTCTGTATCCTATAAAACTTATCCGCATAATATAGGTCAACAAACAAATGTGGTTTATCCTCGTAAAATCCTGTTTTCAACCTAACTACAAAGTTTCCACTCCAAGCCCAAATACCTTTATCCAGTTCAGCGGAATCTATCAGCACACTAAAAGATTCCAATTTGTTCAATCTTTTGTTTTCAAACTTTTTTTCGTTTTGTTCCATTTTTAACACCCTTTTTTTGATGTCGCAGTTTGTTGAACTGTGACATTTTTTAGCATACATCTTATGAAAACCCAATGATTTGCAAGGGTTTATTGATATAAAATGTCTTAGTCTATGTAAGACTTGGACATACCATTATCGACGTTTATGCCATAACAAAAGTCATCTACTAAATACATTACCTTTACAAGCTTGCTATCCCACGCAATGAATACGTAATAAGTATTAAGATTATCTTCAAATTGGAAAATATCTACATTATGCCTGTTACTACCCCATAAATGAACAAATTTGTTCTTTTTAAAGAGTGATATTGCTTCGGCGCGATCTTTGAAATGCGTCTTTAACAGGTCTTGAATCCTTTTTACCGAACTATCATAAAAACGAATCATTCTCTCAAAAGCTTTAACTCTATCTTTTGAAATAGGTTTCTTTCTTCTTTTAACTGGTTTAGTCGCTTTTTTACTAACTTTTTTACGAGTCTTAAGAATTTTGGATTTAGTTGATTTAATCTTAGTTGCTTTAGTAACTGATTTCTTTAAAGCCTTTTTAGAAGTCTTTGATTTCTTTTTACTGGATTTTTTTTGTGTAGTGAACCGAACCTTAGTTTTAGACACTCCAGTATTTCTACTTTTTTTAGTTATTTTCTTTTTGTTTTTCATTATATCATTATTTAGACTTCACAATATATAAAATTTGTTATATTCGCACTGGAAATTTTCAGAGGGTCTGTTTCGAATGGAAATGAAACATTACTAACCAGTAGTTACATTTTAGAATTAGTGTGGAAAATAGTATATTAATATACATAAAAATATACTGATATAGACAAATATATATTAAAATTGGACATTTTTCCCCATTTTCCCTATTTTATTTCTGAGGAATTTGAAATAGTTACATAAGTATAATAGTATATATATGACTATATTAGTATACAATTATGTATACTAACCCTAAATTTGTTTATAAATTTTTCTATAAACTTAATAGTGATTATAAATATTTATATATTATAAGATACTTAGTATACTATTTAGTATACTAATATAGAGATATGTATACAGATATACATCTGTAACTATTGTAAATTTTATAGATAAAAAACCGAGAAAATGGGGAAAAAGTGTAAAAAATCCATTTATAACTTTTTCTATAAACTTAATAGTTAATACAAACTTTTATATATGATGAAATACATAGTATAGTATTTACTATACTAATATACTTTTGTAACCATTTCAAAATTTAAATAAGGTATCTTGAAAAAATAGCGTATCTACTCAGAAGTGGATACGTTTCGATTGTAATAAATATCTCTTATTTTCTTTAATTCGCTTTTAGGAATTCTATAGTGTCCATACAATGTTCGTTCGGCATTTATTTTTTTGCTTTTACACCATCTACTAACAGTCACTGGACTAATCCCGAACATCCTTGCTACATCAGTTACCGAGTATCTTAGGTTATATTCTATTTTGATCATTGTCCTATTTGGAAAGATTCAGTCATTTAAATAGATTTCTGACTTTCTTTAATAATCCTTTGTTTAGCAATCTCACAATATTTTGGACTAATTTCAATACCTATCCACTTTCTGTTTGACTTTTCACAAGCAACTAATGTTGAACCAGAACCACTAAAACAATCTAATACAATCTCATTTTCATTAGTTGTTATTTGAATAAATTTTTCAATCAACTTCCAATTTTTTTCATCAGGATGCCCTACACTCCTTTCGACTGTCGCTTTATAGTAGTTCGGAATATAACTTGGATATGTTGATGTATAAGGTCTTGGATTTGGATTTCGTTTATCTTTTAACCAGCTTTCGCTTGTTTTTATCCAACTGATTTTATTAAACCCTTTTGGTTTCCCTTTACTGCCAACAAGAATGAGTTGCAGATTGTACCTAAATCTATCTTTATATTGCCTTCCCACTTTCATATTCTCAACAGCAAGAATATTAAGAAATTTAAATTTATTTTTAAAAGGAATTATCCAATTTTCAATATATAAAGTTGGTACATAAATAAATACATAGCTATTTGCTTTTAATACTTTATAAAACACGTCCAACCATAAAGGGATTAACTGCTTTATATGTTCTTCATTATCATTATAATCGCCTTTCATTGTAGCATTACAACCAAAAGGGGGATCAGTCAGAATCAAATCAATACTATTTTCAGGAAACATTTTCATTATCTCCAAGCAATCGCCACACAGTAAAACTCCATTATCTGTATGAAAGTAATGATATTTTGAATCTATTAAGTATTTTTTAAGCTCTTCCCAATTCATTTTCCATCACCTTTGAGTTAATTATTTTGGTAGCGCCATTTTTCTTTTAGCTTATTTTCTTCCATAAATTTATCAATTAATTCATTTATCAAAGTTCGCACGCCGTATTTGTTTTTTAACTTTTTTCTTTTATCAGCGACGAATTTTAGTATTCTATAAACTTCATAATCCATTGATATAGTTACTTTTTTTTCCATTTTCAGACCTCTGTAATATTTTCAATTTTTTGACTAAACATTTTGGTATGATATGTATATATTTGACAGAACCTTCGTCCCATATTTCTTTTGCTAAAACATAAACTTTTTCTGTTTCTTTAATAAGATAGCCAACTATCGAACAATACACTTCGCAATTAAATTCGTCTATTTCAGTATAGTGTTTTAATGAGTCCAACATTTGCAATTGCGCATCAAGCCAACATATTTCAACAATTTTTAATTTGTCTTTTCTCATTTTTACACCCTTCTTACAGTAATTTACCCTTTTCTGAGATATTTTGGATGAAATCTTTTGGTTTTATATCACCTCAAGTAAGAAGACCTCTGGTTTTTAACCAGAGGATGAATTACGCTTTCTATTATTTTCCCCAGCGATATATTTTTTAATTGTTTCCGCTGAGACCTGACCCGCAGTGCCTATATAATAACTTGGTGACCATAACCCACTATTCCAAAAATGATTCTCTTTTAATTCAGGAAATCTCTCAAACATTCTTTTTGCAGTTATCCCTTTTAAAATCTTAACAATATTTGTAGGAGACTCAAAAGGGTCTGTTGATATAAATAAGTGTATGTGGTCAGGCATAATTTCCGTTTCTAAAATTTCCCAATTTTTAGTATATGCTATAGTTTTAATTACTTCTTCTAAAAATTTCTTATATTCTTTCACTAATATTGCTTTTCTATATTTTGGACACCAAACTATATGATAGTTAATTTCATAAACAGCAGAACTTTTCCTTCCCATTTTCATCCCTCTCATTATGTAAGACATTATCATTTATATATTTTTCCCTATAGGTGCGTTTCAAATCCGAAAAATATTTAAATAACAGAATCTTACCTATAGGCATAATGGTAAATGTAACAAAAATAATTAAAGCAAAAATTGTATGTTTAACTAAGAGAAAGGAAAAATTACTTAATGATGAATTTGAAAATTTACAAAAATATTTGCATAACCAAGACAATGTTAAATTATACTCCGCAAATAAACAACAAGCAAAAAGAGCATATAAAAAAATTAAACCTAATAAAATATATCCCCTTAGAATTCGTAAAGACCTATTGAAATTAAAAAAAAATAATACTTCTATTGCAAAATATTGGGCTAGAATCCCTGTTGCTGGAAAGAGAGGCGGAATGTGGGTTGCCATAAAACCACACGAAGAAATCTTACCTGAATATGAAATTGGGGAATCTATTATTTTCAAAAAGAAAAACGATTGGTATCTGTATATTACTATTTCAAAAAAAGTTGAAATAAATGAGAATCATACTCATATTCTCTCCATAGATATAGGTGAGAGAGTGATGGCAACTATCTGTGGTAGTTGGAACTCTCTCAAACCTATTTTCTATGGTAGAGAAATCAGAGGTATTAGAAGGCACTACAATTGGTTAAGACAAAAACTACAGAAAAAGAAGTTGATGAATAAGGTCAAAAAAATAGGAGGTAAAGAAAACAGAATTATTGCTGATTTAATGCATAAAATAAGTAGACAAATAGTAAATTTAGCAAAACAAAATAATGCAGTAATAGTTATGGGGAAATTAACAGGATTAAGAAAAAATGCTAAGAATAAAGGAAAATTAGTTAACAAGATAATTAACTCATGGGGGTATTATAAATTTCAGAAAATGATAGAGTATAAATCGATGTGGGAAGGAATTAAAGTAGTGTACATTGATGAGAGATATACTTCTAAAACGTGTCATAGGTGTGGCAAGGTAGGTAAGAGAAAAACACAGGGTAGTTTTAATTGTTCAAATTGTGGTTTAAAGGATTTTAATGCTGATTTAAATGGAGCTAGAAATATTTTTAAACGGTTCTCAGCCTATATGGTTGAGAATGGGGCTGCAGTGAACCAGCCCTTAACCTCACCTTTGAGTGGGGAAGCTACCGTTCTTTGAACGGTGGTAGTTCACTATTCTCACCACTTTTTTTCAATTAGAAATAATCTTTTTGTTATCTCATGATAAAACTCAATCAAATCTTTTATTTTATCACGATTTATCTTCCAATCGTTTTTCATTTTTATCACCTCACATTATTTATTTTTTCATAATCTTCTTCAAAAAATTTTTTTCCGCAAGTATAACAAAAAATATATTCTCTATGCCCCAAATTAACATAGTCAATAGTGTCATGTCCAAAGGGGCAAACTGTCTTATCTCGAAGATTTTTTAATTTGTCTTTTTTCATTTCTATTGCCTCAGTCCATAAATATTTCAATCATAAACTCAATCCCAAATATACTAAACCCGAGCCGATAATAATCCAAATATCTACTGAAATACACACCAAACAAATAAAAAAAGAACAGTTTGTATTTCAAATCTTTCCAATTGTTATATATGCTAAATTTTATTTTCATTTATATCACCCTGTATGTATTTGGTTTTGATTCATATATTTCACCATTTTCGAGTAGTTTTCTTATTTTTTCAAAAACATCTCTGCCGAATTCTTTTTCTAATTCATCTAATGTGGCTGTAGTTTTTGATTTTATATAGTTATAAATCTTTAAACTGAAATTGTCTAAATCAGGGTTATTTTCATTTAATTTTATCATAGACATTTCAGAGATTAATTCATCTTTGATTTTCATTTTATCAGTGAAAACTTCTGCATAGATATCGAATATTTCTTTATTGATTATTTCAATAAACCATTCATCATTTATATTTGAAAATTTCAATCCTAATACTTGTTCTAATAAATCGCCTTGATTAAATTCGTGTTTTTTAAATCGATTTATTACTTTGCTAAAAAACAAATTAGATTCTTTCGTTCTTATTTCAGATTTGACATCTCTAAATTTAGTTTTCAACTCTAAAATATTCATGTTCTCCTGTTTAGATTCTTGATGTTGTTTAATGAAACAGTATAACAATACTTTATCGCAATCTCTTAGTTTATGAATTAGTTTGTTAATTTTATTTTCTCGGATAATATCAAAGAATGCCAGATCATTTTTTTCTAATAATTTTTTGAAACTGCTTATGTTCAATTTCTTTATATAGTCATATTTGTCTTCACATATTGACAATATTTCATCGACTGGTATTTCAATATTATTAAGTTTTTTATATATTAATTCAGTATCCCATAGAGCCATTCTCAATGCTAAACCCCTCATATGTTTATTATTATCTTTAAATCCTGTTAAAAAATTACCTAATTCAGGAATAGTTTTTAAAACATTTTCAATTTCTTTTATTTCTTTAATATATTCTTTATCATTTGTCTGCTCAAGCCATGTTTTGATTTCATCATTGTTTAATACTAAATCAACATACCATTTAGAAATAAAATATCTTAGAGCCAAGAAAACTTTTTGTGATTTTTCAATATCTTCGAAAGGAATATTCTTTTTTTTCGTAGCGATTTTTGTATCTGGATTATAATAGACCAGAGCGATTCTTGAACCGAGAGCCAAGGTATTTGAGTGGATTGAATCAATTAACTCGAACAAACCCTTTCCTTTAGCATAATCTTCGCTCTTTTCAAATATAGGGTTAGAATTAAAAATAAAACTATTTTGATATCTCACGAGTAGTGACTTCTTACCTTTCATTATTCTTGCATTGCCTTTTTCTAATAGAGATAGTGCGCCTCTACTAATATCTTGGTTGTTCCTTAATTCTTCGAATTCATCAATTATTAATGGTTCTTGGATAGCATTCAAGCTACCTTCTGACACGTCATCGGCAGTAGAAAAACCCATCAAATTAGAGAAGCTCATATTCTTACCGTCAACCACAACGCCTGTTTTTTCGGCTAACGATGTTTTACCTGCTTTTGTTCCTGTTACTACTATTGTGTGAGCGCTATACTTACCGATATCATTAATGGCATGAGAATCAAGGGATATGTTTTGGGACAAGAAGATCTTAAAGAGATGTTCATCAACGTTGTATCCTTCTGTTAATGCGAGAGAGATTAGAGTTTTTATATCTTTTTCAGATTTGGGTTTGTATTGTTGTATGTTTGCTGGCGGGGTATTTACAAAGAAGAAATATTCTTCGTTATCTTCTTGAAATTGTTCTAAATATTGAATCAGATGTTTTTTTAGCAATTCTATGACTTCTTGTGTGCTACTTCTTTTTGTGAAATCAAGATCAGGATGAACTGCGAACAATGAAACAATCGCAGGTATAGTTAATTGTTTTGCTAATTTTTTTTCTAACTGTTGTATAGTATATAAAAAGTGTTTTTTAGATAGTTTTTTTTCGATAATGTCAAGTATTGATTTTTCTGGTTTAATGAATGTATTTACTTTTCCCAAGTTTAATCTTCGATCACTTAAGATTAATGATGGGCTTGCACCGACAAATTCTCTAAATAGATACAGATGTGTATTGATATCGTCATTTTCGAATATTGGTTCTTCAATTATTATTTTTTGAGATTCTTGTGTTTCTAATTCTTTCCATGTATTTACTTTATTAATTGTTTCATTCAGAACAGGGATAATCTCTTCAGGTATTTCTTTTTTCAATTCTTTCATTCTTTTTTTGAGAATAGGATCGGAATTGATTTTTTCCAGCAAATCATTTATTTTATTATTGGTCATGCTTCTCCCTCTTTACATAAATATTTCTTTAAAATACCAGTCTCCATAAACTAATTTTTTTTCCTTACTGCTTTTCCAATGTTTTTCAAATTCAAGGGCAATCATATGTTTGTCATGTAATAGATTTAAATCAGCGCCCAATATTTTGAATAGCATTTCTAATAATTTTTTATTTTGATATATTTCGTCGGTAACAATTATATGAACGTGATAACCTCGATTAGTTTCGAAAATACCTATTTTGTTAGCGTTGTCTTTGAATATATCATATGCTTTCATTGCCATATTATAGATTTGTTTTTTTGTTCCTTCATCAAAGTCAAGAATTATTTCATTTTTTAGTTTTGTTCTCTGATTCGCATTCATTAGAAATTGTCCTGTTTTAGTATTCGCAAATTCTTCGATATTATTTATTTTCATAAAATCGTCTGAACTCCATAGCTTTAGCATCGACATTCTTTTAGATGCGAAAGTGTTCCCTTCGTCATCTTTTTTAATAATTTGCAATTCGAAATCGCCGAACTTATTACAGAGTTTCTGTAAGTAAGATACTTTTTTAGATAATTCCATAATACCACCCTTTATTTTCAAATATATAAATTTTATGAAATCTTATTTGATTTTTTTCAATCTTTTTCTATGAATCTTATATAAGACCTTTGTAATTAATTTGCCTATTAGTTTGTAAATAAAATTAACGCTGGTATTTACTTTATTTGTTTTCGGGTCAAATCCTATCGATGAAACGGTTATTCTTATTCTTTTTTTGACATAATATTTTACGTAGAATATTTGTTTTATTAACGGAATAGCTAACGAATAAATTACTATGCTGTTTCTTGGCAATTTTGGGATTAATTTATCGCTTCCCTCTATTTTTTTAATTCTGTTTATATTTTCGTCGCACATAATAGTTTGATGTTTGTTATTTTTGTTTATGTGTGATATATGATATACTCCATCGCTAAGGTATATGTGTGTTCCTGTAAAAGATAAAACTTTGACATTGTATATATTAGTGTATTCCTCTGGAATTTTCAAAAAAGAGTAAAATGTTATTTTGTTTTGTATATCCTTTGTTTTTGTATAAAACACAGGTGTTTTAATCTTCATTTTTTCGCCTCCGCATTTATTTTATCTATTTTGAATTTTTTCGATTTCATGATTTCAGCTCTTAATATTGAATTTTCATTTGATTTATTTTAGATGCGTATAATTCTAATTGTCTTGCTAATTCTTTTCCTTCTATTGAAGTATAGATTAATTTAATTCTATTGTCCTTTTGAGATAATTTTTTTTCGATTAGTCCGCTATTCTCAAGTTTATTTAATAAACGTCTCACTAATGATAATTGTCTTTTCAAATATTGCGCGCAAAACGTTAATGTTGTTCCTTCATTGTAATAAATAAACAGTAACAGCTCCATTATTGGAGTCATAAATTGCTCATCAAAATGTTGGAGTTTCATGTTTGCACCTCTTTTATTTATGAAAATATGTTCCTTTAAACAACAAGAAAAAAAAGAAAAAAATTAAATATTTGTTTTTAGTCACACTTTTTATCTGCTTTTTTTATAGTGCCAAAATCACCAACAAATACGGTTTCGTTATTAATAACGTATGGTTTCATTTTACCTTCAGCGACCATTTCAAACATTCGTCGATCGGAGAAAGTACCGCAAACTAAATTTTTTGGTGTCTTTCCTACTCTGTCGTATGTGACGTATGTTTCATAACCTAACGCGTTACATATCCTGTTTGCTTCCGCACTAGCATAGCAATTATCCCCTTGAAAAAAACCAGATATAAAAAAAAGTATTATCCCTCCAATTATTATTAACTCAATATTATCATCTATAAAATCCATAATCATTTTATTCACCTCCTTTCATTTAAATAAAAAATATGTTCCTATTAAAAAAAATAAAAAGATGTTTAATCCTCAGAGTAGTAGTCCTCGAAATACTCTTTCTCTCTTATTGCCATATCAATAATAACCCACACATATGCAAAGATCCCCCAAATGCCACAAGTCACTATTGTTAAGAGAAAATTAAGCCAAAACTTCCACGCATCATCTTTATACGTATATACCCATGCCAATACACCAAACAGCACAGCTAACACTACCGCTGTAGTTTTACTTTTCTTTTTTTGTTTTGTCATGTTCTCACCTCCACAATTCATATAAATTTATAATCCTTTATTTCTTCATTTGCTTTTCTTATTTCATCCTCATATTCTTCAAACTTACGTATCATTTCTACAGTTTTATTTTCATCATCAATCACAACTTCAATGGCATCAATAGTATAATCAAAGGTTTCATGCTCACATTCAAATTCTATTTTAGTATTGTAACTGCCGAGAAAATCATCATCCAATGTATACCCATTTTTACAATACGTAATCACTTCTGTTTTATAATACGCGTTTATTTTGTCGGACAGTTTCCAACAAACAGGACATAAATATTTAATTGTTTTCATCTGTCTCACCTCTTTAAATTTCAAATCACATTGATGTATTCTTTCTGTCTATCGAACCTAATTTTCCAATCATACCTTTCAATTGTTTCCCATACTTCTTCAAAATTTTGTGTATATTTACAACCCGAATACACAAAATTTGCTCCGTTCAAAGGATGGAGCAACACTTCAAAATTTTCAAAATCCAAATATGCCCCACTCCCCTTTACAATTTCCTTTATTTTTTGTTTTGTTATGTTTTTCATTGTTCTCCCTCCTTCAAATATTTTCAATAATGCTTATAGCCTCTTCTAATCCTAAAAGATATCCCGCTTCAAATTCTTGATCACTACTGCAAAATAAAATACATTCCCGCACACTATTAAACTTCATACCCGCCTCTTTTTCGATGCGTTCTTTTACCGACTGCATTAATTTTTTAATTTCTTTTTTGATTTCATTTTCTTTCATTTTTCCACCCCTTTATATTGGTTTATATTCAATACGATGTAAAAACCTATATATTTTATCATTGTCAAATAAAAAACTAAAATCAAAAAATAAAAAATGAATGTTCATTTTATATTTAGTCGTATATCTTTTATTCGTTTTATGATTAAAATCATATCCTAAAAAATGATCATATGTTTTATGTGTGTGAAAATAAAATAATTTATTCATTGTTCCCACCTTTTGTTTTATTTAAAAAATAAAATAAAAAAATTAATATTTTTGATAAATAATATATTCGTGTGTGTCTTTGTTCACTAAAACAAGACCCTGTGCGGAGTAATACCCCGCAATTCGATCTGTTCCCTTTGTTTTTAATTCCTCAACTATGGTTTTAAGTCTCATATTAGATCACCCCTTGTCAATGCTGTGGCGCCTATTATGCGCCCGTTCCCGTCTCTTGCAGTCTTGCCTATTATTAATATCTTGCTTAAATCGATTTCTTCGCTGTTATGCTCTTTTAAGCTTATAGCTGTTAATAGTGAGACTAAAACCATATTCCCCCGATCTATTTCTTTTTTAATTCGTTCTAAATCGCTTTTAGATACTGTTGTTAATTCTTTTTTTATAATAGATACCCCTTCAATCACTGACACTGTTTTAATAGTCTCAGAAACTCTAACAATCCCTTCAGAAGGCAGATTTTGAGCGCTTCCGTCTGATTTGATAAGCCTCACAGAGTGAGGCGTTACGTTTACGATTTTCATTTTTTCTTTTTGCATTTTTTCACCTCCTTTTTATTCATTTTCGATTTTATCGATTTCTCCTTGATGGGAGAAATCATCTCTCATCCACGCTTCATCATACATAAAAAAATCAACAGTCCACCCGTATTTATTCAGAAAATATTCTTTAACTTTTTGAATGTTCTTTTCTCTACAGAAACCTAAAATCTTTTGGTCGTGTATTACGTACATTGTTTCACCTCAATTGTTCTTTTTTAAAATAATAGCATCTATCTTTTCAATATTTGTTTTTATTTTCCAATCTTCGATGTCTGCAAATTCTGGAATTTCTTTTAATATTGCTATTTCTTTACTTAATAGTTCAAAATATCCTTTATAATCTTTCCTTGCTGTTTCGACCAACTCTAAAAATTCAGTGTCTCTTTCTAGTTTTTTGTCTAATTCATCTAAAACCTCGTTATCTTCGCAATTGTCCACGTCTATATTATATTTTCTCAGAATAAGGCGTGACTGTTCCCTCAACGCTTTCTTGTATTTTTTGTACTCTTCTTTTTTTAAGATAATTAGTGCTCGTAATATAGGTACTAATTTTTCCAATTTTTTTATTTTTAATTTTTTATTCATTTTTTCACCTCCTCATATTTTTTCAATATTATATATAAGTCCTCTATCATCTGCTAATTTATACTGCCAGCCGTTATATGCTGGCACTTTAATTATATTCAAACCTGATTTTTTAGCAATTTCTTTTATTTCTTTATATTTCATTTTTAAACCTCCTTATAACATTATTTTTAGATTTTCAAGATATCCCTCGTTGCAAACATCTCTTACAGTCACTTCAATATCTGCATCGAGCATTAAAGGAAACTCTTTATTTACTTTAATTACTTTTATATTATGTTTTTGTATTAATTCCTTTTCGAGAAAGCAACCTTTCAACAATATGGTTACTTTCTCTAACCCTTTATCTGGGGTTAACATTTTTATGGTCTCTGTTTTCACTATTTCAAAGTTATCACTGTTGCTTATTAAATTTCTGATGTTAGAAATAGAAAGGGGGCTCATTTTTCCACCCCCTTCTCGTCGATGAGGTCTAATACCTCGTCGATCATTTGAGCAGGGTATTCAAAGTCCCCGCTCAAATCCCATGAGTAATTACGATAGTAATTACTCATCTTGAGGCAAAATTCTTTTGCCTCTTTTAATTTTTTCATAATTTCTTTATTTTCAATTTTCATTTTTATACACCCCTTTAAATTTTATAAAAAACATTATCTAATAAAATATATTTCTTGTTAAACCCTTTATGAAAAAATATGTTGTCACTAACACGCACCAGATATTTTTTGTCTTGTTTTATTTCCTTTTTGTTCATTTTTAACACCTTTTTTAATTTTATATCTTCTAATAAGATTATGTAATATATAAATATTATTGTAATATACCATATATTTCATTAATTTATTCTTAGTTTATTATCCCGCCCTTGTTGGTTTTATTGCGATTCACTAAGAAGTAGAAACATATTTTTTTATGACCATTGTCATTTTTTGATTCACTTTTTTATAGTTAATTTATTTTATACCTTCCCTATTAAAACTTTTAAGCAAAAATTAAAAGTTTTTGTTAAAATCAAATATTCGCGATATTAGAAGTATTTTTTTATTTTGAATAAAATAATATTCGAAAATTGCCCTTTTTTTGATCAGATCTTATGAAAAACCTTACTTCTCGTTATAACATTTAAATTAAACATTTAAATTATTTTGTTATAACAAAAGCATATTATATATAATAGATTGTAGTTATTACAAAAATTGTTATAACAAAAAAAGGAAAAAAAGAAAAAAAATTATTTTGCAGTTTCGACCATTTTTTGATCATCTTTAGTTGTTCCTTTTTCAGATGTTCCTTGGTCACCCTTGCCTGAGAGAACACCTTTCAGTTTATCAGAGATGTTCTCAAGACAATTGCTACAAATATGCCCTTGCCATAGGACGTTGTTCCCTCTTAGTATGCTGTATGTTACTTGTTCCATATTATCAATGGTTACAACCGAACCGCATATATCGCATTGGAACAAAAACGACATTTTTAAGCACCTCCAAACATACTTTTTAATATAGAGAATATTATAATTAATACTATTGCTACTGCTATTGCTGTTTCTTTGTTTAATCTAAATTTGCTTAAATT
>Ga0190348_1000118_pt1 | contig 21597 bp, 13 predicted proteins | sample 48721367_MG_FD_161658 | JGI IMG/M metagenome (GOLD analysis project Ga0190348, IMG submission 161658) | Hydrothermal vent microbial mat bacterial communities from Southern Trench, Guaymas Basin, Mexico - 4872-13-6-7_MG | ecosystem: Environmental > Aquatic > Marine > Hydrothermal vents >... | reverse complement strand
AGGCCTACTTTGCAGGAGGTTGTTTTTGGGGAACAGAACATCTCTTTGAGTACAAACACGTAGTCATTTCGGCAGTCTCAGGTTATATGGGAGGTCATACGGCAAATCCAACTTATCAAAATGTGATCCAAGGGAATACAGGGTACCTAGAAGTTGTCGAAGTAACATATGATCCCGCTGAAGTGGATTATGAGGAACTGGCCAAATTTTTCTTTGAGATTCATGACCCGACACAGGTCGACGGTCAGGGTCCGGATCGGGAACAATATTTATCAGCCGTTTTTTATAAAAGAGATGATGAAAAAAAGATTGTCAATAAATTAATAGATATACTCAATGCCAAAGGTTATAAAATTGCAACAAAAGTGCTCCCGGCCGGCACCTTTTGGAAGGCTGAAGAGTATCATCAGAATTACTACGACAAGAAAAAACAGCGACCATACTGGCATGTCTACAAAAAGAAATTTTAATCAAACACGAAACCCACCAGCAGTCAGCCTACCCCATATTAATAAGCAAAATCAACATTCCTATTAATTAGGTATATTCCGCTGATCTTCTGAGATAGCTATCTGCTGCTGATGTGCAAAATTTGTGTGGCTTAACTGCACTAAGGGCCTGAAACCCCATGAATTCTAGCGTCCAATAGTGTTGTGAAATTCATTGTATGATGTTTGGGAGTATAGTTTCGGATCAAGTCGCAGGGGGCGATTTTCTATCATTCTATAAGGTTTATTTGACAAGTCTTCAATAATATCATACAGGGCTTTGAGTAGGAAAGGCTTGGCAAGAATTCTATCGAAGTCGCCATCCTCAAGCAGCCAAGGCGTTCCGGAAATAGCAACAACCGGAGTTGTTCTGCGACTTGAATTCCGGATATGCCGAGCGACGTCTTTACCCCCGATGCCAGGCATACAGATATCCGTTATTACGATATCGATGAACTTTTTGTCGAATTTTTCAATCCCCTCCCTGCCGCCTGTTGCAGTTTCCACATTATATCCGAACTCTATTAACGCCGAGCGCAATAAAGTCAAAATTGTTTGTTCATCGTCTATAATCAAAACCGTACACATGCTGACCACCAGTAATTGCTAAAACTTGCAAAAAACGACATCTTTTCAGGCTAGGTTCTTTTATCTTATTACATCCGGCATGTCAACAATATATTGTATTTTATTTATATGAAATCTCCACATGTAGATAAAATTTACTGAAATTACACTAAAACTAATATAATACTTTTTAGGGATTAAAGGGGTAAGCAAGTCTCAGAAGTCGTTCTGTTGCGAAGGCATTTAAACAGCCATTAAGCAAGAATAAAATATTCCGCTGAAGTAAAGTTATACCCGGACAGGATCATTTTTGCCGTAAAGTAAAATTCGAATCAGCCCTTTACAGTTGTCTTTTTCCTGGAGCAAGACTATTCTGTTCCATGCTTTTCAAGAAAGGAGTTTAAGGCTAATGCCTAAAGAGGCATCTATTAAAGCCCTTCCCAAGGCTTATGATTTCCGCGATGTAGAACACCGCTGGTATAAAGAGTGGACAGAAAAAGGCCTATTCAAGGCCACATTCGATCCTGGACGCCCATACTTTTCTATGGTGATACCTCCTCCTAATGTCACGGGTGTACTCCATATAGGCCATGCCCTTAACAATACCCTTCAGGATATCCTTGCTCGATATAAAAGGATGGATGGATATAACACCATCTGGGTCCCAGGAACAGATCACGCCGGTATAGCCACACAGATTGTGGTAGAGCGCCGTCTGAATTCGGAAGGTCGCTCCCGTCACGACTTTGGACGAGAAAAGTTCATAAAAAAGGTCTGGGAATGGAAGGCTTCGAGCGGCGGCAGAATCATAGAGCAACTGAAGGGCCTCGGCTGTTCATGTGACTGGTCAAGAGAAAGATTTACAATGGATGAAGGCCTTTCAAGGGCTGTAAAAGAGGTCTTTGTGCGCCTGTACGAAGAGGGCCTTATATACAGAGGGAATTATATAATCAACTGGTGTCCCAGATGTCATACCGCCCTTGCAGACATCGAGGTAGAGCACAAACAGACAGAAGGACAGCTGTGGTACATGCGTTATCCCCTTGCTGAAGAAACAAAGCAGGACACTAAGTTCATAACCGTTGCTACCACAAGACCGGAGACAATGCTTGGGGATACCGCAGTGGCAGTCCATCCGGAAGATCCCCGTTACAAGGATTTGGTCGGCAGGGATCTCATGCTCCCGCTGTTAAACAGGCGCATACCGGTAGTTGCAGATGCAGCCGTAGAGCCCGAATTTGGCACGGGTGCGGTAAAGGTCACCCCTGCACATGACCTGAACGACTTTGAGATAGCAAAAAGGCACGGACTTCAATCCATCAATATCTTTGACGAAAACGGAACACTTATTGAGTCCGCCGGCCGTTATGCCGGTCTCGACCGCTATGAGGCAAGAAAGCGGGTAATTATTGACCTGAAAAAACAGGGCCTGCTGGAAAAGGAAGAGGCTTACGAATTGGCGGTAGGCATATGCTATCGATGCAAGACAGTGGTGGAACCCAGGCTTTCAAAACAGTGGTTTGTAAAAGTCGCGCCTTTGGCTGAACCTGCTCTAAAGGCAGTGAAAGATAAGCAGACCATCCTTGTCCCTGCCTCATGGGAAAGGACATACGACGAATGGATGACCACTATCCGCGACTGGTGCATATCCCGCCAAATATGGTGGGGACACCGCATCCCGGCATGGACCTGCGCAACCTGCGGCGAGGTCCTTGTGTCCAGAAAGGAACCCAAGGTATGTCCCAGGTGTGGGAATACAGACCTGGAGCAGGAAAGCGACGTACTTGATACCTGGTTCAGCTCGGCCATATGGCCCTTTTCCACGCTTGGATGGCCGGACAAGACCCCTGAACTGGAGACCTTTTATCCCACGTCCGTGCTTATAACAAGCTTTGACATTCTTTTCTTCTGGGTGGCCAGGATGATGATGATGGGGCTCCACTTCATGGGGGATGTACCTTTTAAGCATGTATATCTACATGCCCTTATAAGGGATATTGAGGGCAAAAAGATGAGCAAGTCAAAGGGAAATGTAATTGATCCTTTGACCATCATGGAAAAATACGGAACCGATGCGGTACGCTTCACACTAGCGTCCTTTGCAGCTCAAGGCAGGGACATAAAGCTGGCAGAAGAAAGGATCGAAGGTTACCGTCACTTTGTCAACAAAATCTGGAACGCAGCACGGTTTGTACTTCTTAATCTAAAGACCAGTCAAGGTGCCTTGGCCGAACCTGCTGAACCGGAATCCTTTCCCGATCCATCAGAAAGATGGGTACTCTCACGTCTCAGCCGAGTCACCGGCACTGTTCGGAGGGCCCTGGATGAATTTGATTTTGATGTTGCCGCGAAAGAACTGTATCAATTTTTTTGGCATGAGTACTGCGATTGGTATCTTGAGCTTGCAAAACCGGCACTAACAGGAGATGAAACCGATAGACAGGAGGCGGCCAGATGGGTGGCACTCACTGTGTTTGATAACAGCCTCAGGCTCTTTCATCCCTTTATGCCGTTTGTTACAGAGGAACTCTGGCAGCATCTGCCGGGGCAAAGAGATCACATCATGGTCTCTCCTTTCCCTAAGCAGGTTGAGGCATGGATCGATGTTGAGGCGGAAGACATAATCAAACAAGTTATGGAGGTGGTAAGTTCCATCCGAAACGCAAGGTCTGAGCTTGGGATACATCCGGGGGCCAAAATCATTGTTATGGCCCTGGCACACTCTAAAAAGGCTTACGATTTTCTAAATTCTCAGAAAAAGGCCATAGCTACCCTTGTCGGAATCAAGACCTTAGATCTTATGAGCAAAGAAGATCTGCGTCCCAAAGGTGCAGCGACGGTCATACTTGAAGATATTGAAATTTTCATACCTCTTGAGGGATTTGTAGATATTGAGGAAGAACTTCGAAAGCTTACCAAAGAGGAAGACAAGCTCACCAAGGAACTTATCAAGACAGAGGCCAAAATCAAGAATGAAAATTTTCTTTCCAGGGCGCCTCAAGAAATCGTACAAAAGGAGTTCGACAAAATTAATAAATTTCAGCTCAAATTGGAAAAAATAGTCTCCCACAAGGAAACCCTTGAAGCCATACTCAGGAGCTAGACAATGGCCTCACACATTTATCCTCCCCACCGCTTTTTTTACAATCAGCAGGTAGCCGCAGCTTTGGCGGAAGATCTTGAACATGGTGACATAACCACTGACGCCATAGTACCCCCTGATATTCTCGGCTCTGCTGTTATTATTGCCAAGGAAAAAGCCGTTATTGCAGGGACATTTTTAGTTCAGGAAGCCTTCAGGCAAATGGACACGGACATCCGGTTTAAAGCAATAAGAGAAGAGGGCTCAGAGGTCTCCAGCGGTGATATGGTCATGAGGCTTTACGGCAAGCTTGCCGCTATTCTCCAGGCAGAACGTGTGGCACTTAATTTTCTTCAACGCCTGTGCGGGATTGCCACCCTTACCAGAGATTTTGTAAGGGAACTCTCAGACCTTCCCTGTATACTTGTGGACACCAGAAAGACCACACCTGGAATGAAACTGCTTCAAAAGTATGCAGTAAGGATAGGAGGAGGTCATAATCATCGCCATGGTCTCTCGGATGGGCTTCTTATTAAAGATAATCATATTACAGCATGCGGTTCTATAAAAAAGAGCATAACCTTGGCCAGGTCCAAGATGCCGCATACGCTTTTACTGGAAATAGAAGTTACAGAAATTGAAGAGCTTAAAGAGGCCATAGAGGCGGGTGCGGATGCAATTCTTCTGGATAATATGGATCCGGCAATGCTCAGGGATGCCGTATCTCTTGCCAGACGACTTAAGCCCAGTATAATCCTTGAGGCATCAGGTGGAATAAATCTTGAGAATGTTCGGGAAATTGCCGAAACAGGAGTAAACATAATCTCAGTAGGGCTAATTACTCATTCGGCCGCTGCAAGCGATTTAAGCCTGATGATACTGAAGGAATAAATTTCTTATTCCCGGCATTATCTCCTTATTTCTCAAAAAATAAGTTTCATAAACAGGATAAACAATTTATTACCAAAAATCTCATTGCGCTGCATTGTTTCGAGCGGGATCGTGTCGGCACTTTTTTTATTGTAAATACTTCCCATAACTGAATGGCATTAATTTTGCATATAATTTTGTGACTAAAGTTAAAAACAACAAGGAAAACCCTTAAGACATTAGCTATCATTTTTAAAATGAATAATGCTGTTTCTCCAAATATACTGTTAGTAGATGACGACTATAACATCTTGCAGGTGATGGAGATTCGCCTGAAGCTTATGGGATATCAGGTGGTAACCTGTTTAGATCCAAAAGAGGCCTTGTCTGTTTTCGAACAAGGCAACTTTTCAATTGTGCTCACAGATCAGCGCATGGAAGGCCTGAGAGGCTCGGATCTGGTAAATGAAATCCATCTCAGGGATCCACATGTCCCGATTATCATAATGACTGCATATGGAACAGTGGATGATGCCGTCGAATCAGTCAGACAAGGGGCATATACCTATCTACAGAAGCCGGTTGATACCAAAGAGCTGGAACTGCATATAAAAAGGGCACTGGGAGATAGCGCTGAAGAACAGAGGCTGACTCAAGAAAGGCATATATGGGAAAGAATAGTAGAGAATATGAATGCTGCCCTGATCGTGTTAAATTCAGACCTTACCGTGGACTGGATGAATGCAATAGCCCAAAGCCAGTATAAAATAGAAGATTTCTCTCGAGGGCAGCTCTGTATCGAGGTTATTCCCCAGGGGATTCTTCCTTGTGCCAGTTGCCCAGTCAAACAGGCGTTGTTGTCAGGCAAGACTCAATCTATAGAACACCATAATTACAAAACGGATCAATGGCTTCTGGTGACTGCAATCCCCATTCATGATCTCCAAAGAAATATCATACAGGTTGCGGAACTGGCCCAGGATATAACTGAAATCAAAAGGGCACAGGATATGCTCCTTGAGAAGGAAAAGCTCAAGGGCGTTATTGAAATGGCAGGCTCAGCAGCTCATGAGTTAAGCCAACCAATGCAGTCTATTCTGGGATGGGGTGAGCTATTGAGATACCGTATTAATGAAAACGACCCAAATTTTAAAATACTGCAGTCAATATGCCGAGACATTGAAAAACTCGGTGACCTTGTTACCAGGATTCGTAATGTAACCTGCCATGTGACAAAGAATTACCTTGGCAATATTAATATAATAGATCTTGACAAGGCCTCAACCGAGAAAAAGCATGTTTAAAAGGTTCAGGGTCCAAAAAAATCTAAACTGTTGATTTCTGAGTTCCGAAGAAAGTCATCCTGGAAAGGATTTGAGGCATGGCAACGGACCGATATAGCTAATAACTCTCAAGAGCAACGAAACCAAGGGCAATTCGAATCCCTGATGCCTGCTAATTTCCTTCCCTACTTTTCCCACTCTGTGCGGATCCTATGGATTACCTTCTGCACATACTGAAGCTTATCGGGAGAACAGATTCCCAAGAGAGGAGCCCCCTGTTCCACCATATCTCCTGAATTGAAATAAACTTTGTAAAGTGATCCCGGGACGCCTTCATAACTGACCACTGTATCTCTTTTCATCAAGGACATGATCAACACGTCTTCCCCAAATTCCACGGATACACCCTTTTTGGACCGCTTTTCCATCCTTGCTGAAATCTCAGGTGTGAGAAAATACCTGGCCCGCTGGGGGGCAGAAAAGATATATAGAACTTGAGTCAAAATGCGATCAATTATTTCTTCCTTATCCAGTTGGTGCCGGATAGAGAAGAGTGGTTCGCCTGCCTCGACAAATCGACCCTCTATATCAAGACGGATTCCACTAATTTGTCCACTCCAGAGGGCAGTCATACGTTTTACATTCCGTTCCCTCTCGATGGTATACAACAGGGTCCCCGGTCTATGGAGCCATTCGCCACCAGGTCCTTTGACGGTTTGTCCCTCCTTTACCTTAAAGAACACGACACCTGTATGGGGTGTCTCGACAAAATAGTCCTCAAAGGGATGAGAACGATAGCGCCTTAACAGGTCATTGAGATTTATATCCATAAATTTTTCAATAGACTCATCTATAATAAAGGTTGGGGCCGCCCAGCGTCATCAGGGCGTCATAGAGGTTCTTTTTGAACTCGCGCCTGTCCCAAATCCCTTGAATGTGGCCCCGTCTCAGGGCATTCTTAGCGCTATGATAATCAGGTGGAACGTCCTGACCGGTAGTCTCCCTTATGACCCTTGGGCCGGCAAAACCGATTCTGGAAGAACGTATGCCGAACTGATAAAGCGAACACCCCAGAAAACTTGCCACAGGACCAGCATAAGAATTATTATCATAGACGACTATATAGAGACCACCGTTGTCATTATATTCTCTAACTCCAAAGGTGCATTTCGGCATCTGAACCACACCGAGTGTCCCTTCGTGAATACGGATTCCACCGGTACTGTGTATGTAAGCCAAAAGAGGCCTTCGGGTAGTACTGGCTATATCGCATGCCCTTATGAACTTCTCTCCCTCAGCGGCTCCAACCGTCCCGCCCCTAAAGTTGCTGAAAAGCATGGCCACTACGAGTCTTAATCCCCAAACTTCAGCATCAAAGGTTATTATGCTGGAATTGCGACCGGTATGTTTAATATCCTTCTTAAGACGGACACTGTAACCCTGAAAACCAAGTGGATTACATGAAGCTATATGGGCATTGAATTCACGGACTGAATTCTTATCAAAAAGATTCTCAAGATACCATTGATACTCAAGTGGAAAATGGTGGCCGCAGTTCGGGCATACCCCGCAAAATTCCCCATACAGATCAGGGACCCAAAGATCAAGACATCCATGTTTTGCAGCATTGGGACAGGTAACTGTACAGTCTTCATTGGCGAGCGGGCTGACGTAAGGATCCCACTCTTCTGCAAAAATCGATTTACGTTCAGGCTCCCCGGAACGTATGACTTTACTCGGGCGCTCAGGCTGAGGAAAAACAAAGTCATAAGCGGCCCTTACCGGCTCCGTGACCTTTCGTAGAAATACCGAACCTTCACCTGACACCTCTTCTATTACTTTTTGAACGTTTCGGTGATGGGGCCGCAGAAGGCCATACCTTAGATCATAGTAAGTCCTGCTGGCAAAGAGCTTGGTCTTCCGGATCCCCTGGGTTAAAATATTTTTATTCTCAATAAAATATCCCTTGCCCAGCTCTATATATTTCTTGAATCTGAATTCAAGAAGTCGTTCCTTTTCAAGGTCTGTGAGACTCCAACTGATAAATAAATCAAAGTCCTCCGGGACGTCTTTCCCCTCTTCTGCCTGCCTTTTCAAGGCATAAGCCCTGAAGGCCCTGAAATTTTTGGTCTTCAATACCACTTCGTCTGTAGCACGAAGCATTTCATAGCGAAGTCTGCGAAAAAAGGGAAAATCATCCCGCCTGGCTCCAAGTGGGGGTTCTTGTATAATACGATCAATAGTACCAAGTTTCAGGTTGTCTTCAGCAGTTATCTTCAGCTGAGCAGCACAGTGTTCCAACAATTTTCTCGGGAGCTTTTCGCCCTCTCTTATTTTCCCTTCTATTGCAGCCGCACCTTCAGGAGAAATGACCGAGTAATAACCTCTTGACCCCATAAGCCTGAGACCTGAAGCCCCTATTGCCTCAGCGCCACCGGAGCCCCCTTCAGAGATAAACGACACCATTGGGACCTTTAATTTTGTCATTACATACAGATTGCGGGCTATCTGCTGTGCAGCTCCCGGATAATCTTCAATGGGATATGAACCTGGGGTAAAAATATAGAAATGTATGGGAATACCTTCTGTTTCAGCTACCCTCATATACTTCAGGGCCTTATTATTCCCCCAGGGCCTGGCACATCCTGCATTCCTGTATTCCTCTCCCCGACCCTTTTCATGACCAATGACCATGACCTGATGACTATAAAGCCTGTTTTTGACTCTTCTGGATATGCTGGCCCTTGCGACTACTATCGCAGGATCAATATTACAGTCTCCCTCGCCGCCGAGCTCGGTATAGGAATCGTACACATTTTCCAGGATATCCATAAGCGTAAAACGCTGGGGGCTCCGAACGATGTTTACGATCTCTGCAGGACTGAGCTTTTCAGCGACTCTATCTTCAAGGAAGGAGACCCTGTCCTCGACGCGGTCGATTTCCTCAAAAAGGTCCGACTCTTTTATTTCAAAAAGAGACTGACGAAGCCTCTGGACCTGTCCAAGAAGATCACCAATATTGCCATACTCACTGTTGCCCTTGATATCAATAAGATATAAGATCCGATCAGCGAGTTGACTGAGTAACTTGCCGCTATCCGCCATATGTATCTGATCTATGCGCATTCATGTTTTGTCGACAATCAAAATTGAAGCACATCATCAATGCGGTCATAGAGATAGTCCATATTAGTTATAATACCTTCCTCTTTGACCCCTTTACCCTCTATGACAGTCCCTTTTTGAAACTGCCTGGCCCTCTCCTTGGCCTGTTGCGTATCCTCTCCCCAGATAATAGCAAGGGCAAAGTTAGGATCATATTCTGTTGGAATCTTGTAGGGCATATCTCTTGGTACATGCGAATAAAGCCTTGCCCAGCATTCATCCGGATAATCAAAGCGTGTAATGGTACCACACCATGGTACGAAACCCCTTTTGGTATCTTCAGCAACAATCCTCATTTCTATGCTGGTCCCTTCAAAAGATATGTCTTTTTGACTGAAACCCAGTCTATCTCCAAGAGCCACTCTTATCTGATCCCTGATCAAACTGAGAGGCCTGTTACTCCCATTTAATCTTGAAATACATGCTGAAATCTCGTTTTCAACCTGTATACGGGCATTGACTTCCATAAGGTAAGGGCTGCCATCTCTGCATACTATCCACTCCCACGTCCCTATGTTGTCATAACCTACATGTTTTGCCAGCCGTACGGAATACTTCACGATCCGGTCAAGGACTGCCCTTGCATCAAAAGGATACTCACATACAGCAGGATCAAATCCGGGAGCCACTTCTACCCTCTTCTGTCTGCCTGTACTCTGTATAGTGCAGTTTCTTGTCCCGAAATGCACTACTTCACCATAGGAACTGCACAAAAGTTGCACTTCAAGATGCTGATAATCTATCAGACACTGTTCGATAAGGACCCCCTCATCCCCGAATTGCCGCTTGGCATAATTCTGTATCCTCCGGTAAGTTCTCCTGAAGGCATCAAGATGACTGACCTCTTCAATACCCATCCCCCCGCCACCGGCAGATGCCTTTACCAGGATAGATGGATGCTGAACACCCTTTTCCTTCTGAAGAAAAAAAAGCTCTTTCGCTACTTCTTCAGCCTCTAATTCATTGTAAATCGGTCCGTCAGACCCTGGAATCACTGGTATTTTTAGGCTCTTTGCCAGACGTTTGGTGTTTATCTTACTGCCGAGATCCCTTATGACTTCCCATTTAGGGCCTATAAAAGTTAAAGGTCGGTTCCTCATGGCGGCCCTTCTGGCAAAAACGTAATTCTCGGAAAAAAAACCGTAGCCTGGATGAATAGCAGTACATCCAGCCTCATCCGCCACGGAGAAAACCTCATTAGGATCCTTATAGTTAGCTATGCGATAAGCCTTTTTAAAATCGCTTTCTTCCTGTTGTGCAACTCGAACGTGCATTGAGAATTCGTCCTCCTTTGTATGTAGGACCACGTAATCCAGGCCAAGATCCTTGCAGGCCTGAATAATACGGAGGGCGATTTCTCCGCGGTTTGCTATTAATACACGCTCCTTACCCATAAAGCCCTTTCCTTTTCGCCGGTTTATACCGGATCAAACAGAACCAGTCAATTTAGTTATACATTTATAGAATATCCTTTTTTTGATCAAGAGCAATAATATTAATCTCGACAATCCAGAGCATTAATTTTTGATATTACAAAGGAATGGCAAAAAAATGCCCCGGAATGACAGCATTCCAGGGCATAAAAATTCTAATCCTTTAATTCCGTCTAATATGGCTAAAAATCCATTTCATTATTTAAAGACCAAACTGGAGCAAAAACCATTGATTTTTTAGTAAAGGAAACTGACTGGGCATTGCAACACGGCTGACGGGCAATATCAAAGACAATCAATAACCTGTCATGCGAATAACGACTTCGGGTCTTTTCATAATATGAGGCAAGTTCTGCCATCCAATTTTTCATCGCCATCATCTCTGAACGTCATTAACCGAGGTAGGCAAGGCCAACAAGCCCAGTTACGAATTATGAATGCCATTTGTTAAGACATTGTTACATTGTCGTAAGATTTTGGTGAATTTGACAGGTCAGTTGACTCTTCGCTTTCTTGAAGTCTTTCAAACATCTCTATCGCAAGCTGCTGTTTGGCCTTAAACTCAATATCCTCTGTGACCCTGCATTTCTTCCTTCAGAGTTCGGGAAGGAGCAGCGAAATGTCGTTGTAGAGTTACGGACTTTGCGGGTTTCACCGAAATGTCACGCCCCCGTCACTTCCATGTAACTTCCGTCTGATAGGAAAGTCTCAGTTAGCAGCTCTTTCCACACTCAGAAGGGCTCAAGCCTTTCCGGTACTGGTGGCAGCAGGTGACATTCCAGGGAAAGAAGGAGGCATGGCTATGGCGCAGCAAGGGATTGATTGATCGAAACGAAAACAAAACGACGAAGACATAACACGACAAAATCCAACAGATACACATGAGGAGGAGAAAACCATGAAACTGAAGAAATTCTTTCATTTGCTGAAAACGGGTGTGCTCAGCCTGGTCCTGGTCTTCCTGACAACGGCCTTGGCCCCAGGGGTTTCTAGCGCTGCCGAGGAGCTGCCCGTGGTAGTCCCGGACCTTCCGCCCACCCAGGCAGACGTCCGGAACCAGGTCACCTTCAGCCAGATCCACAACATCGTGGGCCCTGACGACGCAGGGAAAGGGCTCACAATCGACCTGGAAGACACGACCCTCTTCGGGACGGTCTACACCGGACCCTATCCCTTCGAAGCCGGGGACGCAGACTACGACTATTCCCGCTACCGGAAGAGCAGCGCGCTGAACTTGGGAACGGGTACACTCAGCATCAGCGATTTTTTCAAGGACAAATACAACGCCAACAGTTGGCCCCAGGGGATCTGGCCCATGACGACGACCATCGGATACCGCCTTGATCTTTACCGTGATGACCAGGACGGCTGCCAGCATCTCGGTTTCTATGAAGGTGTGGTGAGCTTCCAAAAAGAAGGGGATACCTATCTCAAGAACCTCACCATCACTGAGGGTCCCTTTGTGACCATGGTCCGGAGCGACGATCCCACCACGCTTACCCTGGCCTGGGAGACTGACGAAGTCTCTCAGGGCGTGGTGTATGCGGCCCAGGTGGTAGATCTCACGGATATGCCCCCCTTCTGGAGAAATCTATACGAGCAGAGCGGGGTGGTCATCTCGTACGCCCATCATCAGTTCATAATCGAGTATCCAGTGATGTTCAGTGAGAGCGAGAGCACCCGGAACCATGAAGTAGAGCTCACAGGCCTTCAGCCCGCTTCCACGTATCTCTATACCGTACTTTGCACCACGGAATCCGGTGACAGCGTCCTCTCCAACCTTTACAGCCTGGAAACCGCGCCTGAGGCCGGAGAGGGATCGGCCACCCTGGCCTTTGCCGGTGACAGCAGGGAAGGAGTCGGAGGCGGTGAGCGGAACTACATGGGCTCCAATTTCCGGATTCTGAGCCAGCTCAGCATGGACGCCGACCGTGAAGGGGCCGATTTCTTCATCTTCGGCGGAGACCTCGTCAACGGCTACACCTCGGACACTGAGGACTTCGCGCTCCAGCTCAAGGGCTGGAAGCAGGCCATGGCCGGCTTCTGGAGGAGCCACCCAGTCTATCCCGGCATGGGCAACCATGAGACCCTCCTTAATGCCTTCGATGACGGATCGAACTACGGCATCGTGCTGGACAAGTGGCCCTATGAGACCTCTAGCGCCGAGGCGCTGTTTGCCCAGGAGTTCCGCAACCCAACCAACGGCCTGGAACCCTCGGATCCCAGACGACCCCAGTACACCGAAAATGTATATTCATTCCAGTACGGGCCGCTCCTGGCGATCGCCTTCAACAACAACTACTGGTACACCTCTAACAGCAAGGTGCCGGAATACGGCGGTTCGCCTGAGGGCTACATCATGGAGGATCAGCTCGAGTGGATCGAACAAACCCTCGCTCAGGCCGAGGGCAACCCCTCGATCAGGTACATCGTTTTATATGCGCAGGAACCGGTGTTCCCCTGTGGTGGCCACATCAAGGACGCCATGTGGTGGAATGGAAACAACAACATCCGCGCGTACACACGACACGGTGACCATGCTGTCCCTGAGGCCATGGGGATCATAGAAGTGAGAAACCGCTTTTGGGAAGCGGTGGCCGAGTCCTCCAAGGTGGCCGCGGTTCTCACAGCGGACGAACATGAATACCACAGAACCCTCATTACCAGCGAGACCCCGGTGGGCGTCTACCCGACCGACGACACGGACGGGGATGGAATCCTGGATCAGTACTCACCCAATCCCGACTTCGCCTACCCCACATGGCACATTACTGTGGGAACCGGTGGGGCGCCCTATTACTCCAGGGAGGACACCCCATGGCAGCCTGAGATCCTTTCCTCGCAGCACGGATACGCCCTCATCCACGCTGACGAACAGGGCATCTCCCTCAAGTTCATCAGCATCACCGGCCAGGTGGTGGATGATGTGCCGGACCTTATGGCAGTGAAATAACCAAACTGGTATAAACCAACCTGTCAAAGCCTGGCAACCGCCAGGCTTTTTTTTATGTGTTAGAAGCGTCGCCGTTCACGGCTTGAAACTTGAAATTGGAAAGTAGAAATTTGGGAGAGATGCAACGAGTCTACGAGTTGGACATTTACAAACCGGCAGAAGGGTATGAAGGCCAAATTTCCAATTTCTATTTTCCAATTTCAGCGTTTCGTGAACGCTTACTGTTGAGCTAATGGAAGGAAAAGACTTCAGGCGTCTTCTCTAAATGAGTACCCCAGGCCCCTCACTGTTTCAATGTAAGAGGAGGCTGTGCCAAGTTTCTTTCTCAAGCGTCTAATATGGGTATCAATGGTCCTGCCATAGCCATCAAATGAATAACCCCACACATTTTCCAGTAGGATTTCGCGGGTCCTCACCATGCCGGCATGGGACATTAATTCATGAAGAAGGCGGAATTCCGTTAAGGTGAGTTTTACCAGGATCTGCTTTACATAAACCACGTGTTTTTGGGAATCCAGCTCAACTGGTCCAATCCGTAATATTGTATCGGCCGGTGCGGTTTCATCCGGATACACCCTGGATAGCACGGCCTTAACCCTCAAAACCAGTTCCCTGGGGCTAAAGGGTTTTACTATATAGTCATCGGCCCCCAGCTCCAGCCCGAGTATCCTGTCAGTTTCGGTTCCCTTTGCTGTCACCATTATTACAGGAATGTTAAAGAGGCTCTTATCTCTCTTGAGCTGTTTACACAGCTCCAGGCCATCCAAATCCGGCAGCATGAGATCCAGCAAAATCAGCTCGGGCTTATACTGTCTGGCCTGGGAAATCATGTGATGCCCGGATGATAGAGTAAGGCTGTCAAACCTCGCCTGTCCAAGATTAAAGGAGATCAACTCCGCGATATCTTCTTCATCTTCTATTATAAGAATGCGTTTTTTTGCCAAGGCTCTTTGAGTAATTTTTTGGAAGTAAACTGCCTAATAAAAAAATCTGGTAGAGCACTCGTATCAAGTCAATTTTAAAAGACTGTTAGCATATGATTAGTTTCTTGTTAGACTATTATTTTTTGCCTGTCTTGGGCCATCTGTTGGCGTGGTTTGACTTTAAAAGGAAAAGCCTTTGCGGTATCAGGCGTAATCGAAATCTGCTGCCGGTCCAGGGAACCACAATTATTTAGAAGACTGCTAAGGAACGTACAATAAATAACTTGAACAAATTAATGTCTTTTTTGCCGTCTTCTTCGTTGCTCGTCGATCACATAACCCGTTATGCTCGCTCCTCGCGCCTTGAATACAACAAAAAACCCTATTAATTTTTGTTCAATTTATTTATCTCCCGTTCCTAAATGCCTTGATTAAAGCATGTCAGGGCAGAATGGGCCGGGGCTTTCGGGGCGTCCTCAGAAACAGGAAAATGTGGAGGGACCTACATCTTTTTCATCATCCCTGGCTTTAAAAAAATAATCAAAGTTTAACGCAATCCTCATCAGCATCTCATAATCATTCCCTAATAATTTTGGTCACACATGTATGTTCCGGCTGCCACCCAAAACCATGGTTTCGTAAGAGTCAAAAATTGCAAAGTTTGGTGCTATTAAATCAAGGAGTTTTTTATCACTGCACCTCCATCTTTTTGGTTTTTACCAAGCCGACAGAAAACATTGAGGAGATAGCTGATGAAAAAACAATTTTTAAAATTGTTAGCGCTGTCTGTGGCGCTTCTCGGTCTTTCTGCTTTTTCCGCCTATGGTAAGAAGCTACCTGGTCCGACAATTAATTTTAAGCCTTTAAACAGCATCAATGTCGAAGGTGTTGCTGAGATCGTTGACGCAACCCCGGATGGCAACACCATTCTCTACACGAACAGCGAGAAAAAGGAAATTGGCATCATTGATATCACTGATCCACAACTACCAAACATCCAGAGCGGTATTCCCGTTGTCGGAGAACCGACAAGCCTATCTATCACTCCGGACGGCAGATACGCCCTTGCTACCGTATGGTTGAACAAGCCGGAGGAGGGACAGGATCCTCCTGACCTGAATAGCCATAGCGCCCTGGTAGTGATTGATATGCAAAGCAAAAGTAAAATCGGAAGCATCGATATCGGCTTTCATCCCGACAGCGTGAAGGTCACGGAAATCAATGGCCGGACTGTCTCCGTTATTGCCATTGAAAATGAACCAATCATCTTGGATGAAGAAGGCAAGGTGACCGACGACGACGAACCGGGCAACCCCAACGATTTCAGTGATCCCGGCTTCATCCAGGTGGTCTATGTTGACACGCAGAATCCTGCCGACTCGGAGGTGATTGATATCAGTCTGGAATCTGTTCTGCGCCCTGAAGACGGTTTTCTTTTTGTTGATGATCCCCAGCCCGAGTTTGTTGACATTCACGGAAGCACAGCCGCGGTCTCCCTTCAAGAAAACAACGGAATCGCCGTTGTAGACCTTGCAAATAATCCGCCTGTTCTTTCGCATGTTTTCAGTACTGGACGGGTTGGAGACCGGCCCGCCGATCTTGTTGAAGACAATATGATCTCATTCGGCCAGCTCTATCCGGCTGATGTCCTTGGCGAGGAGCCCCTGGCCGGTTCACGTTTGCCAGACGCCATCGCCTTCAGTCCGAACGGAAAATCCATTTTGAGCGCTGATGAAGGCGATATGAATTTCACCGGTGGCCGCGGATGGAGCCTCTGGTCGGTAGACGGCACGTTTTGCTTGGATGATGCTGGCCACTTGGAAAAGCAAGCAGTGCGCTTCAGCCATTATCCGGAAAGCCGCTCGGAGAATAAGGGAATTGAGGTTGAAGGTGTGACAACAGCAGTTTTCGGCGGTCATCCTTTAGCCTTTCTTGTATCGGAACGCGGTTCCTTCATGGCGGTCTATTCTCTTCGGAACAAAAAACATCCCAAACTGCTCCAGATTCTGCCCACCGGCGTTTCACCAGAAGGAGTAAAGGCAATTCCGCAGCGAAAACTTGTTATAACCGCCGATGAAAAATCAGGAACTCTGACCGTGTTCAAAGGGATTCACCGGATCTACAAAGCTCCGGTGGACCAGCCCTGCCTGGCTTCCCAGCCTACGGCCAATCCCGAACCTTGGGCCGCTATCTCAGGCCTTGCCTGGCAAAGCCCCTTTCATCTCGTCGGGGTTCCAGATAATGCCATGCCCACCGCCATCTACCAGATACGCATCGGCATCCCCAGCCACTTTGCTCCGGTGCGCGTATTGCAACAGGTGACCCGCAACAACGAACAGGCCTGGTATGATGGCGAAGGAATAGCGGTTGATTCATCCATATTGGCTCCGCATAGGCCTGGCTGGTGGATTGCCAGCGAAGGCAATGCCAAGTTCGGTAAAGAAGAATACCAGCCTAACCTGCTGGTCCAGATTGATGGAAAGGGCGGAGTGTTGCGTGAAATCAAGCTGCCCCATCACATTGATTCTTCCGAAGGCGGGCTCATCCGGAAAAACGGTTTTGAAGGGGTAGCGGTCTCGGAGGACGGTAATTTTCTCATTGCCCCGATCCAGCGACAGTTTGACGGGGAACCCGCGGAGTTCACTCGTATTGCCCGGCTTGATCTGCAAACGCTGACCTGTGAGGAAGATGGAGAGGTGCAGGTCTGCTCAGGCCAGTGGGATTTCTTTTTCTACCCACTGGACGAAACCGATAACAGCAAAAGCTGGATCGGTCTTTCGGAAATCTTGGCCATGGGCCCGAACGAATACGCTGTAATCGAACGGGACAAAGAACTGGGCGGCAAATCAAAGGTAAAGAAAATTTACGCTTTCAGCCTGGATTGCCTGGAAGACGGCGACACCATCGTTAAAATCCAGTGGGTCGATATCCTGCCTCTCTTTTCACCTTATGAAAAAGTAGAAGGCCTTGCCCTGACTCCAAGCGGCGATATCTGGGTGGGACTTGACAATGACGGTGGGGAAGTGGAAAGCCGTCTAGTGAACATAGGCCAACTTCCCAATCCTTTCTAATGGTTTCATCCTGTCCGATCTGAATAAAAATCCCCGTCAGTTGTAAAATCACGGCAGACGGGGATTGTTTTCGTTCTTAATAAAACGCGGGGTTGACGAGTCACCTGGGAGAGGGCTGCCGGTAATACTCTATACGCCTAAGGAACGGGAGATAAATAAGTTGAACAAAAATTAACAGGATTTTTTGTTGTATTCAAGGCGCGAGGAGCGAGCATAACGGGTTATGTGATCGACGAGCAACGAAGAAGACGGCAAAAAAGACGTTAATTTGTTCAAGTTATTTATTGTACGTTCCTAAGTCAAATGGAGCCCATGACTTCAGGAAAGTGACCAGGTGGCTCATGAAACATCTTTGCTCCGCCTCTAACGAGGCCGTCTTACCGTCATAACGCCCCCGCTTTAACTCCAGCGGTGTTTCAGATACCAGGATAGGACCTCTTCCTGTTCCTCCGGCCGGAGTGGCAACTGGGCCAAAAGACGATCTACGTTTTGAGAGATATCCGGTCGCATTCCTGTGAGGTAATAGAGATCTAACATAAACTTAATGAAGCTGTAACACTCATGTGGTCAAATTGCTAAATTACAAGGACACAACACCGAAATATTGCCCAGCGAGGGGATTGAGTGAGATAGGCTCGACGCGGGTTAGCCAGCAAAACAGTGCGGATACAGCACTCTAATCCGTCATAGGACGGATTTACCCGACCAGGATTCCTTATTCGCGATTACTCATGAAATGGTTGAAGAAATAATGGTGCCAGAGGGAAGAATATTAGTTGTTGAGGATGACAGAGACCTGGTTCATTTGCTGGAATACAATCTGGCAAAAAAAGGATACTCTACTATGGCGGCCTTAGACGGTCTGACCGCCTGTCGCATGATCGAAGAGAAAAAGCCCGATCTAATTCTCCTTGATCTAATGCTTCCAGGTTTGAACGGATGGGAAATCAGCAGGATCGTCCGCAGCCACAAGCATGAAGAAATCTCAGAGACGCCCATCATTATGCTTACGGCCCTGGGTAACCCCGAAGACAGACTTAAGGGGCTCGAGCTTGGGGCGGATGATTATGTCCCTAAACCCTTTGAAATCAAAGAGGTATTGTTGAAGGTAGCTAGGCTAGTCCGGAAAAAGAGGAACGAACAACAGTTAAGCATCAAGATTCAAAAAATCAAAACCATTCAAAAGCAACACGAGGAGTTGCACGATATGCTTTGTCACGAATTGAGGAACCAATTACTCGTGATCCGCGGTCTTTCTTCAAGAATGGCAGAAAGCCATGGACTAGCCCCAGATAAATACCGATCTTATGCCTGCGCAATCAAAAAGAGTTCCAGTTTTCTATATTTACTGGCTGAGGAAATTCTGCTCATTTCTGAATTGGAGAACGGAAATTATCCATTGCCGTCAGAGGAGGTCTGCCTGGAAGAGACAGCGAGACAAATCATCTCAGTTTTTTCCCACCATGCAAAGGAAAAGGAGATTTCTATAGAATTTGAAAAAACAGGGGAAATCCCCAGAATGAGACTGAACATGGCAGGGCTAAGGATTTGTCTTTCCTGCCTTATTGAGAACGCCATCAAATACAGTCCCGAAAAGAAATGTGTAAGGGTGAACCTGCTGTGCCGGGGAAAAAGGAAGGTTGTACTGGAAGTAAAAGATAACGGCCCGGGCATCCCGGACAAGGAGAAGGGACAAATTTTTAATAGATTTTACCGTGGAGAAAGTGCAAAAAACAAAACCAAAGGGACCGGTCTCGGTCTATACATTACCAAGACTCTGGTGAAGGCGATGGGGGGCAGCATCAGGCTGGAAAACAGAAATGGAGAGGGGAGTTGTTTTGGAATGGAATTCAACCATCCTCCTGAGATCCAGGATAATAACCTGCATTAACGGTTGGACTACTCTCCTTCTTATTTACATTTTTTGGACCTGTGCTGTTAAAAAACTACTCAAAATTAATCACGAAAACACAAAAACATTATGATACCTCATATATGCCTTCCAACAACCCTGGACCAAGTTCCCTGTGAACCTCGATTGCAGCTCCGATTATCCTGCAACTTAACTCTTCAGACTAATGCGTTTCTTTACCCTCGCCACTGGTCCAATATGTCCTATTCCTTCCGTGCGTTCGTGATAGTTCTTTTTTCTTCGTGTGTTTGCACAATCTGACGTGCAACCGCGCAGGTCGATATTTTTGGAGGGATGGCCGTGGTTGCAGCATTACTCTATGAAACTGAAGCAGAAAAACAGCAACACTTATCAGCGATTTGTATGCTGGCGCGCGATTTGGGGGTTGCTGAAGACTTCATTGAACCGCTATACGAAAATGAGCTGAGAGGATTGAAAGAACATGCACGAGTAAAAAATTTTCTTTCTATCCTTGTGATCCGGAGGATAAAGGAAAAGTCAACAAGTAGCTGGCCCGAAGTCTAAAAGCCATCGGATTTTCGTAATAAATCCATGCTGAACGTCACACGCCATACCGGACAAGCACAAAACCTTTTTCTGAAAGGCCGAAGTCGGTTTGATCAAGCATGTGACGTGACGAAAGGGGACTTCAAGTGCATACCGAAAAGGAAAGAAAAACAAAGGAAGTCATTGATGAGCATGCTCAAAAGGTGGAAGGATGCCTGAGCTGTTTCAACGGTTGTCTCGAGGCCTTCCTTCAGGGTGATAGAGCCAGATGTGAATCGACTCATAAAAACTGTGACTTTGCTGAACCCGAGGCTGATATCGGCATTATGGAATCGGAGATCGACAAGAAAAAGCATGCCATAATGAGGACTATATACCGCTCTGGACTTACCCTTATCCGTAAGATCCACCTGGAGAGATTCGTGCGACAGATTACCGAAATCTCAGACGTAATAGAGGATGCATCTGATCGTCTTGATATCCTTGTCATTCGTGAAAGGATATGACCGCAAAATTTGATACAAATTTAACCATCCCCTAATACTGCTGTAACACTGATGTGGTTCAAGAAAGCTATTGAAAATCAGCAATCGAAAAAAGAGGAGGACAAACCCGTGAAAAAATAGTGATTATAACCAACAAACCAGAGCCTGATTACGGTTTATTCGGGTTGCTCAATACGCTGTTTCCTGAGTGTGAGGTCCATGTTGTTCCAAAGCGTGTTGAGACTTTTAAGGATTGTATGGCCGGTTGCTTTTCAGACCCCTTTAAGGGTCACACGATAGGGGGAGCGTATGATGGCAAGCATTTTAATTATAAAGATGACCCCCGGCTGTCTTAGGCCAACGGCTATATCATGAAGAGTTATGTCCCGGATATACTTCTTTTAGTTTTTGGGCTTTTCTTTTTGGCAGGCTTGATCGTGTTCCGGTTCAGGTTCATTAAAGACCGAAATCCTAATACTGAGCTTTTAATTGATCTGTTGAGATGGATGAATGTACCCCGTTAGAAGATCCCCCTTCCCCTTGATTTGAACCACAAAAGCGAGCGCATTCCCCGAAGCTTACTGCAGGAATTTTCAACCTACATATGCTGAATAATCCCGCAATCCACGGTGTTCATCAGTCTGTTTTCGAGAGAGAAATGACATGATTATGAAGAAGAAGCGTGTATTGGTCATTGGACACCGGGCCCCGGATAGTGACGCTGTCTGTTCCGCTATTGGGTATGCCTACTTTAAGAATCATCTGGATAAAACGCGGCTGTATGTCCCCTGCCGGGCCGGTACATTGAATGATGAGACAACTTTCATTCTTGAGAGGTTTAATATAGAGACACCGGTG
>Ga0190348_1000117_pt1 | contig 21622 bp, 41 predicted proteins | sample 48721367_MG_FD_161658 | JGI IMG/M metagenome (GOLD analysis project Ga0190348, IMG submission 161658) | Hydrothermal vent microbial mat bacterial communities from Southern Trench, Guaymas Basin, Mexico - 4872-13-6-7_MG | ecosystem: Environmental > Aquatic > Marine > Hydrothermal vents >... | reverse complement strand
TCCTCACTTATTAGCAACTATCTGTTTTTTTAGTACGAAATTTAGGACTTAAAAAGAATCTCCGTTTTTAAGTCCTAAATTATGGACTTACAGAACATAACCAATATTTTATCTTACTCCTTACCATGTATTGAGAGATTAATGATTGCTTCAATTGCAAATAAAAATGGAAATATCCAGAAGAATAAAAAGGTACTAAATGTATTTACACAATTCTGCATTAATTTACTTTTCATTTCTGTTCTCCTATTACATATGCATATCTATTGCTAATAAATAATACATTATGTATTTTTCTAATATTGATAATTCCTTTTTCCTAATACTACCTTTAAGATTACTATAATCTGTATTATCAAAATATATTACGCTATTATAAGGTACTTCGTGTATATGTTTACCTACCTTATCATCTGGAGGTACATTAAGCAAATATGCAGGAATCTTGCTATTCCTTATAATGTAACTCATCGGAGCAAGATTGGTTTCTATAGATGTTTTCCCTGATCTTTTCCTATTTTCATATGCATCTATAAAATAACCATCCCATCTACCACCAATTACCCACCAGTCACATAGAATACTTTCTGGATTTAAATCTCTTCCAACATCATAATATTTTGAATCATCAAGCATGTAATGGCTCATTATCTCATTAACATAATCAAATAGATACCTTGCATCGTTTTTTTCAATTATATCTATTGGAACAATAAATCCTGATAAATAATGCATATTTCTCCTCCTCTATACATTTTTATTTTCCCTCTATCTCCTCAATTACTTCTAATATTTCCTTTAATATTATGTTCTCCGATTGGAAAGGAGTTACATAATGTGTTTTTGGAGGTATTGCCACATCACTCATATCATTATCTGTTATGGTCCTAAAAAATAACTTAAGTGGACTATCATTTCCTACTGTTGAAACAATAAATTCCGTAGCATATAGAATAATGTTATTCTTTTTTACATATGAATATAATAATTCTCCAATTATGTTATTAACAGTTCCGTCCTGTGGATCTCTTGCAACATATATAAGTTCCCTATTAATTACTTCTCTATCAAATGGTATTTTTAAACTATACATTTTTAGGAGTTTTACATTAGACGCATGTTTTAACATATTTACATATCCAATGACATTAGATGTATCTTCTATTATATCCATAGCATCTGACTTTTTCTTTCCAGTAAGAAAAGTATAAGATGCTAAATGTTGATCAATAACTACCTTCCTAAATTTCTTGCTATATAGATAACTACTTTGATATTTCTTCAATTTCTTTCTCCCATCTCTTGAATCTTTTTTCACATTGCTCCTCCTTATATAGAATTGCTATATGTATGAAAAAGCCAAATAACGCTAAATTCATTTCTTTTTCACAGAGGATGTTATCATATTCAAATTCTATTGTGATAAAATTAAAATTTGTCCAATTATATTCTGTTCTATTTATTAACTCGTCAAATTGATTCCATGCAGCAATAACTATAGTATTCCCCCTATAAAGATAAAATGTGCCCATTTCATCTCTTTGGAAAAATTTACTTCTCAATCTGCGAAAAAAGTTCTTCATTATTTCCTCCTATCTATTCATCTCTGAATAGAATTATCAAACAGAATTTAGAAATATATTTCGTAATGCAGGTTGTAAATTGGAAAAAGGTATTCCTCTATTTGCCGTAAATGGAGATAGAATCAAAGCTGATCCAACCTCTGTATTTGTCTCTTTACTTATTAGTGGCGAATACGGAAATGGCTCTTTGCTATTATTATTGATTCCAATTTCGTATACTTTATCTGATAAGAAAATAGATAATACCTGTATGCATAAATGTTCCACTTCATATGTACCTGATTGCTTATATTTATTATTAGCATTTTCTACTATGATTGGATCAAAAAACGAAATAACTTCAGCAGGAGAGAAAAAAGATAAGTACACACTCTTGTTACTATTTGCCATTTTTGCAAGGGCAGATACAATGACTTCTGGCTCCACCTTTAACCACTTAAGTATTTCTATTAAATCTTTTTCCACACCTTGGTTTAATTTCATTAATGCTAAATACATTCCAGTATCATGCATAAAAATATAGTTTAACAATTTAGCTAATGTAGTATTATTATGTACTTTTTCTTTTGGCATATATTCAAATTTATACGGAAAATTAAAATACATTTCTTTAAAGATAGAAGAAATGTTTTCGTCTTTATTTATATATATAGGATTTCCATGGACTATACTATCTATGCTATTGTAATTACTAGCAGATATATTACTGTAGCTATTGGCAATAGTAGAACTACTATAAATATAAGAAAAACTATTACCACTAGAAGCAATAGAATTATTACCACTAGCAATAGAAATAGAAATATTACCATCACCAATACCGATATTACCAATGCCAACATTATTATGTCCACTAGGTTTGGTACCACTACTAAAACCATAAACAAGATCCGGACTGTTATAATTGTACGAACCATATACTGTAGTGAAAACTGAACTTCTGACTAATTTAAATATTATTTCTTCCATTGTACTATAAATATATTAAATTTTTTAATTTTCGCTATAGTTTTTGTTAACTTAATCATATTTCCTCGCATCATATTTTTTGTATTTAAGTTCTACGTTAGCAACTCTTCTAGTTCGTCCAATTCAAAGTCAGCAAGTTCTATAGTCTCTTCATATACATTACCAATACTCTTTATTACTTCATACTGAAGCATATTCCCAAGTATTTTTTTAACTTTAGATTTACCATATTTTTTTATCAGGGAATTTAGCTTTTGATTTTTAGCTATAGGTAACTCAACATTAACTTTTAAAGATTCACTATTCTCTTTTTTACTATTATCCACTCTAATTATACCATTTACTGCTAAACAAGCTTGAAAGATTCTCTCCGCTATATCATAGGCAGCCCATTTGCTTATGGCTTCCGTTTCCTCAAAGTACGATTCTACGACTTCACGGATGATTTTTTCCTTTGTTTTTATTTCTTTTTTCATATTTCCTCCTGATCAATAGTATCAGTACGCCAATAAATCTTACATTTCTTACAAATCCAAAGTTCGTGCTTCTGTCCTATCTTATAAAGAGCTAATTCATGATTTGCATGTATACATTCTCGATATTCCTTCGGCGGATAAAATAAGCCATTACTCTCATACCACAAATTACTACGGCCTAAAAATTTATAGTCTGACAAACTATATATGGTAAAGAGTTTTTCTGCTAAATCATAAGCAGTCATCTTGTCTATGGTTTCAGTCTTATCAAAGTACAGTTCTACAATTTCGCGAATCATTCGCCTTGTTTCACTTCCTTTCTTCATATCATGCCTCCTTAACTAAAGACAGGTATTTTATTATGCTAAATTCCATCTTTGCATCCGCAAGCGCAGAATGAAATTCAAGTGGTACCAAACCTAGCTTTTTAATAAACGTATATACTCCTCCTGTTGTATTTTTATTCAGTTGTGCCATTTTCCATACGGCAATTGATTTTAGATCTAGGTGCTTCATACTGTATGGAAATTCTCTATTTATTTTTTTATAACTGCTAATTAGAAAGCTCATATCAAAATAGCTCCAGGATGAAAGCATAACTAAAGTTAAGTAAGGATTGTTAATTCCTAAATCGCTATTTAGCGAATTTAGCACAAACTTTTCAAATCTATCAAGGACTTTGTTAAGTTCTGGTGCATTAGCAAGATCCTCCTCTTTTATGTTATGCACTTGCATTGCTTCCTCTTCTCTTAGATCACTTAATGGTTTTACTAAACTAGAAAACTCTGACACATAATTAAATGTTCTATCAGTAATTATTGCTCCTATTTCGCATATATCATATTTCATTACGTCAGTTCCAGTAGATTCTACATCAAAAATCAATAATGGCTTGCCTAATCTAATTCCACTTAAATTCTTGTTCATTATTTATGCCTCCTTTAAAGTCTTTATTAAGTATACTAGATCATACAGTTGGTGACTATTATCTATATGCTCATCCACGAAAGCTAATATAGATCTCAACTGTTGATCATTTACTTTTGTCTCAGTAGAATTAAGATACCAAAGAAGAGTGCTAACTTGAATTTCTTCATATGGAGGGCAAAATCTTCTTATCATATCTTTAGTTTCATTTGTAGCAACAAATTTATTAAAGTCTTCTTCTATAGCCATGGCTTTCTTAAGGGACTTTTCAACATTTTTTTCTTCCATGTATTCCTCCTTCTGATATATATCAGAATTTGAATCATGTTCCATTAACATATATATAATCGTCACTATTCCAATTGATAGGTACAGCCATCATATTATCAGCCCCTATTCGATCTGAATTTCCTATTATATATTCAACTGCTTCCTTTCTATTAAATAAAGTTATGCTGCCATCTGCATTTCTAACACAGTCAAGATAATCACCTTTTTTCCAAATTAGCATTATATACATTATTCTCGATGCTCCTTTAATCTAGATCTTCTTCCGCCTGTTTCATACTATAATATCCACAAGAGATATCGTAGCCTGTAGGATTCTTATTTTTATCATATGTTTCTTGAACAACACAAAAAGTATCTCCCGACAAATATGTATTCCAATCTTCTACAAGGCTCAATGCAATATTTTCAGCCTGCTTTTTATTTTTTGCAAGAGATTTACTTACAAATACCGCGCCACAATGAGAAGTATCCCAACCACCTGGATCTCCCATAAATCCTGTAATTCCTAACTTTAAATGCACCATACCATGTATTAGTGCAGATACAGGATATATATAATATTCCTCTTCTTGCTCTATCTTTTCCCCCTGGTACCATGCTTTAACGTCATCTTTAGCAACTAGGTCTTCTCTTGCCACATAGAAGTCTCTATGATAATGTACTAAAAATGCAGAATCAGCATATCCATTGAGTGCAGCTGGAGTTATCGGATCAGGGTCATGTATCAAATATTTAACTTCATATCCGTCATTCGTTTTCTTATCTTTGATTGTATCTTCTACAGGATAAAATCTATAAGTGAAACCTCTATCTGTATCAACGTAAGTTTCCTTCTTTACTATCATTATATCCTCCTTGTTATTTAGCTTCTGTTGGCTTCTTATATGAGGGTTTTAATTTTTTCCAGTATTCAGTACAATATGGAGATTGCTTTCCGATTAAATACTTTGATGTTCCATATTTCAGCACTATTCCTTCTGCATTCTTTTTAACATATCTATCCATAATTTCATATATGTTCTCACTATGTAATAATATTTCATATTCTATTTCTCTAAATGGCTTTTTTAAAGCCAATGAACGGAGTGCTTGTTTCCTAACTATTAATGGATACTTTGATATGTTAATATAACTCATATATACAATATCAAATACATAAATAATTGGTTTCACTTCTTTATTTGATTGTGCAAATAGAGATGGAATGAATCCCCTTCCTTTATTTGTCGCTAATTCTGCATCCAGTAATGTACCTTCAGGAATATTATCTAAATATTTCGCCAAAAATTTTAGCTTCTTTGACCAATTTGGATTCTTTTTTAATCTCCTCCCGTAAAAAAATATACCATTATCTTTAATTATTTGCATTCTCCATCCATCTATTTTTTCCTCTATAATCCATGTACCTTGGATATCTTCTCCAAAATAAGGTACAGGCTGCATTAACCAAATTGGCTTAATTTTTTTCTTTTTCATTTAGATTTTCCTTTTTTTGTAACATGCATCATTCTAGCTTTATTTTTATACAAATTATGTAATTTCTTAATTGCTTCCGATTCTGATATTTCTCCTTTATCACATAGCCTTACTATCTTAAATATTCTATTTATTAGGTGTCTTTGTTTCTTTCTGATGTTAAAACAGTAATCATAATCGTTGACAATCTTTTTAGCAAGATCTTCTGATATAATCATTCTATCCTCCTATACTCCTAACATTTCTATTTTATTATAACTGCCGAAGGTACAGTTATAAGTTTCTTTACATTTTTGCTATGGCATTTAGGACATTCGATTGCCCCTTCTTTCTCTTGTTTTTGCATTTCATTAACGCTTAAGAATACTGTAAATTTATTTTTACAGTCCTGGCATTCGTATTCATATATTGGCAATTTTACCTCCTATTATTATGAGTTTCCGCAAGCGTTTGATGCAAGTATATTTGCATATTCATTTAGTAAATCTCCACTATGCGCTTTTACTTTGTGAAACTCTATTGCTATGTCTTCTTTACATTTTTCAACAAATCTCTTGTAAGATATAGTAAATAAAGTTTTACATTTCCATTCACCTGTTATCCATTTCTCTATACCTGCATAATCATAGAAGATAGATACTTTCTTATATCCATTTTCCATTGCCCATGATATTGCTTTTATAACTGCCGATAGTTCTCCTGCTACATTTCGCATTGATTTGATTCCTTGATCAAATATTTCCTCTTTTACTTCATGTATTACATTCTTCGTCTCTGGATGTATAAATACCACACCCATCCCAACTCTTTCTTCTTTAGAATTATAACTGCCATCTACGTATGCAATTATCTCATTCATATGTTTCCTCCTTCTCCAACTTTTGCCATCCTCCTTTACCTTTATATGTCCCAGTTTTCCCAATCCAGCAGTCTTTGCAATATTTCCCCGCAAAATATCTACCTCCTATTTCTTTTTTAGTAATCCTTTTCCCACAGTCATTGCAATAGTATATACCTCTAGAATAGTCGCATACCAACATATCAATTTTGTTTGCTATTTCTTCCGGTATCGTATCCTTAAAAGCATTTTTAATAATAAAAGATTCCTTATATATTGTATCCATTCCTGTACCGTTCCAAATATTAATATAATATATTTTGTCTAATCTGACGTCCTTTCCAAACTTTTCAATAAGCTCTACATGTTTAATTGAACCTATTTCTGCTCCGCATTTGCTAATACTAAATGAGAAGAGGTCACCATAAGCATTAGTAAATTTATAGTATTCATTATCGAATTTATAACCTGTAATAACTTTCATGGCAATTCGTTTCTCATCTAATGGATCAAAGAATTGATAAATGGGTGTAGTTATAAATTCATGCCAATCAAACACAATGTATCCTTTCATTTTACCTCCATACTATAAGTTATATATTCCTGTTCTTTTCCCAATAGCGTATTGCCGTTCTGTACCATGAAATGTCCTCTTCTGTTATTTTGTTCAAGGCATCTGTGTCGTCTTTTATGATTTGTATCAAACAATATACCAAAACCTCTATTGCTTTACCTATTACCTTTAGCCTTTCTTCACTCCGTTTGCTTGCTGTGATTACATTTGGTTCTACCTTTAAATTAGTACCAAGGTAATAGAGTTTCCAAAGAACTTCATTCCTTTCTTTCCACCACTCTTTTTTCATTCTTTTTTTCATTCTTTCCTCCTTTACTATATCTTTGTTTCCTTCTCTATGTCCTGCAAGAGCCGCTATGAATAAAATGGCAATGGCGACTGCAGCATAAATAAATATCCACATATCTACCTCCTATTAAAACATTCTTGCATACTCTACTTGCCTATAGAAATCTTTATACTTTAACTTAAACATAACTCTATTTCCATTGGCAAAAAACACCTGTGGATATGCTCTTGCAACTATACCCTCCGCAATCTGTTTTGCTTCAGATATCTGGCTATTAAATCCATCTTGAACTATTCCTACTATTTTATCGATACAATAGATGTTTTCTATTACTGGAACTATTTCAAGATTTAATGCTTTTGCTATTTCAATTACTTTTTCCCACGGTTGCCAGTATATCCTATCTGCTAAAATAGCAAAATCGAAAGCCGCAAGACGATAACGGTCCTTACTGTAAAGATGCCCTGCTTTTTGTATATTGTAGCCAAATAATTCTGCAAATATACACATTTGCACATCACTTCCTACTATAAACTCTTGCATATATTTTTTGGACTTGTTAACTATGTCCTGTAGATATTCCTTTTCTGTATCAGAAAACTGGGCTTTATTTGTTCTTCCATAGAACTCTGCCTTATCCTTGGAAAACACCAACCTAATGTTTTTACCATCTATCTTCTCAGTAACAATATACTTTCTAATATTCGGAAAGACAGGGGAAGAAAACTTACCTTTTTCAACGAAACTTTTTCTTCCCTGCTCTGGATTTTTTCTAACATATAGAGTTTTAATCTTTGGGTACTTCATTTCTATCTCCCTTTTGATATTGCTCTCGTTAAAGCAATAGCTATTCCTATACCTGGTTGATCAAAATCAGTAGGCCTTCTTTTAGCCACTCCAACTTCTAGACTTCCGCTTTTCTTCCTTTTTAGTACAGCAATTGTGAAATTTCCTTTCCTTATTATATGGATATCGTCATCGAAGTTTTTAATTAGTTTAGTTTTATAAGACTGAAACTTCTTCTTGCTCAATTGCTTTTCTAAAATGTTCAAAACTCTTTTCTTTGTCATACAATCCTCCTTTTATTGTTTATTGTTTACTCTATAAATATACCATTTTCAGTCGGATTATCAAGATCTATGTCAAGATTAACATATCTATTGAATAAAAGTCTAAATGCTTTACCAGCACTAACTTTTATATCTATCATTAAAGAATACCACTTACGTTTTGGTAAATGCTCCTTTACTTTCACGTCTACGAATTTACCAAAATCTGTAAGCAATTCTGCAATTTCATACGTTTCTTGTTTTTCTAATATAAAAGCATCCAGGTGAAGAATACCAAATAGCAAATCTTTTTTATTCCATATCCTATGTCTTATTACCATGTAACATGGTTTTTGCTTTTTTGTATCTATCATTACTGATATAAAATGATCTAACATCATTTGCGATTCAATGCATTCGCACAAATAGTAGGTATACTCTTTAGCTTTTAACTTCACTTTTACCTCCATGTAGCTAAATAGCTACAACTTTAGGGCCACTTTCTTTACCAATAGCTATCGTATTCTGATTTTTGTCCTGGCATAACAACAGTATAATCATTTTTTGCTAATACAACAACTGGAGAGCCAAATCTTCTTACTTCGCTACTGATATAAGTATTATTGGTTATCCATAACACAGTACTTCCTATATCTTTCTGCTTATATGAGCATGAACCATCTGTATCAGTAAAAAATACAATAAGAGATGGATCCTTGACTAATTTATACCACTTTTTGATTTTCCTTGTTTTATTTCCTTTTAACTTCTTTCCTGTAACTAAATCAAAGAAATCGTCAAAATCAGTCCCACCTCTGCCTTTGAAAGTATAAGATCTTATAGATCTCCTATTTAGCTTTTTAACATCGTTAACCTTTGTATCAATGTCAACTGAAATCACATCTGCCTTTTTACTAAAGCTATTAAGGACTCCTAATGCCAGTGCTAAATCGTTTTTATCCATACTACCACTTGTATCAATTGCTATAACTATTTTACCTTTGGAAACTCTTTTCTTGCCTGGAATTATTCCAAATCTTTTATCATAATGCTGAAAAGATGGTATTTCTTTACGATGCAACGAATAAGATGCTTTATCTCTTATCCATTTAGAGAATGATATTTTTGGCGGGTTTATCATTTGGTTCACCTTTTCTGCTATATCTCCTGGTACACTACCTCTGCCTTTATCGTCAGTATTTACCCATGCTTCCCTAATATAAGCATTAGATTGATTGTTTTCTTTTCTTATGCTTTTATTGCTTATCTTATCTGGTTTTAATATTATTATTTCATCGCTTCTTGACATTTTCTTTAGCTCATCTATAATATCATTTATCCTTTTCTTTAAATGCTTTTTCCTTATTTGCTTAACACTTTGATCGTATTTCCTTTGTTTCTTTCTCTCTTCATCTATTTCGTCTCTATCCCCAATGTTTCTATTATTGTCTTTATTACCTTTTCCGTTAGAGCTTTTGCTTTCTCCTCCAGTTTCCTTTCCATTGGTACTTCCTTTACCAAACGAAGATCCGTCCTTTTTCTTTTGCCCTTTTGCTTTACTATTGCCACTACTGTTTTGCATTTGATTTATTATTTTCTCCAATTCTTTAGCCATATCAGACATGCTTTTCTGATAGTCCAATCCGTTGTATATTGACCAAAAGAAGTCTTCAAAAGATGATCCTTCTTTTGGTAACTTAAATCCAACCATAGCTTCTGCTGTGTTAGGAAATAAGCCATATTTCTCTTCTTTTAATTCTGGAATATAGGGATTAATTGCAATATCAGCGGCAATATTAAATATATCTTTTGTTAGATAATATACGATCTCCTGATTTATACCAGTAGTAGAAGATATTTGCAATATCATATTCTCTATTCTTGAATGGTGTTTCATTACTACATGCAATATCTCATGGACTAAAACTCCATGAGCTATGTTTTCGTTTCTCGCAAATAAAGATTTGCTAACATATAGTATTGGCATATCTTTATGAGTTACCATTGCTAATATATCATTCTTCGGACTAACAAGAAAAGGGACAACAACTTTATTTATCAAAAGTGCCATATTATAATAGAATGTATACTTTGTTCCCATTTCCTTTACCATAAATGCAAGTTTATCATAGTCACTAACATTTTTTGCCATCGTTATCTACCTCCTTTTATGGACTTTTTTGTCCTTTTTTTAGGCTTTTAGAAATTCTCTGATTTTGCTTATTCACATAGCTTGTGAGTTTCAGCAAATCAGAAAGTCCATATTTAGATAACAAAGATATTAGTTTGCCTCTACTGTTACGGTCATCTATGAGATTCAGCAAGAATTTATTAATATATTCTGGTGTTAATGTCTTAACAGTATTAAGGACTTTCTTCACAATAGATGAATCTATATTTGTAGAATTTAGAAAATCCCTAACATTGTCTACTGTTCTTGCTATCAGATCGCTTCTTCCTAATTTATACATTCTATTTATTTTTGCTTTTAGATATTGCTCATTCTCTTTACTCCATTCTTCTATTGTTACAGGCGTTTCCATTTTAGAATGGAAGGTTGCAAATTGCTCTCCATATAGGTTACCAAGAACGGCTTTTGCCATTATCCCTAAATCTGATTTAAAGTCTTCGTCTGTATATCCATCATGTCCAACTCTGCTATACATAGTAGCAATAAGAGTGTGTAATCTTTCTATAGTTCTACCAGTTGGAGTAAATGAGAAATCTGGAGTTACCTTTCCTTTTGGAATGATAACTTCATGGTTAACTGCTGCAAAATCTATAACTACGTCAAGCATCTCTCTCTTCTTTGCATAATCCTTCCAATCTTCAACAGTTGGAAATAGTGCTACATGAGCAAACCTATCGATTAATGCTTCGTCGAAATCTTCTGTATCAAAATACTCTTCGCTTGGAGGGTTTGCAGCCGCAATTATTCTTACATTTTGCGGCAACATTTTTCCATATAATACTTTATCCTGAATGAGACCATAGATCGCATTTCTGAATTCTTGCCTGATTCTATTAATTTCATCCAGGAATAATATTACCCATTCGTCAGAATTCTCTGGCCACCATGATGGAGGATCATATACAGTTCTGCCATCTTTATGAGCTGGCAATCCTATCAAATCACCAACACTGTCTGCTTGGCTCAAAAATACCCTAACAAATCTAAATTTATTCTTTGGCCTGTACTTATTTGGGACAGTTATATCATTTGTTGCAAATTGTGAAACAATCTGACTCTTTCCTGTTCCCTTTGCTCCCCATATCAGTAATGGGATATCAGCCTCTACACTCCAATATATGGATGAAAACAAATCTTTTGGAGTGATTTCTACAACTGAAGAAACATTTTCAACCTGGCTCATTAACACCTCCTTTTTGTTTTAGTTACATATTATACGTATTCTCTATTTTTAGAACTTTATCAAACACCTTTGCAATTTCCCTATATTCTTTAGATGTGATCTTACGGTAGGTAAAAAATGCATATTTATTACCTCCCTTATCCATTTCAAAACTTAATTCTCCTATTACTTCATCTAGATCATACTCTCCGTTAAAATCTCCATTCTCTAAATGTCCGTAAATTTTCATCTTTCCCTCCAGGTATACTAATAGTTAGCTAGTACCAAATATTGTAACACAGATTTCAAAGTTAAAATGTCTGAACTTATTGCTTCTATATCTTTTGTAATATTAAAATAAGAGGCAGAAAACGTGAACTTATTTTTATCAAACTTAAATACTTTGAGATTGAGTGCATCTACACGTAGTTGCTCGTTATATATTTTTTCTGCCATCATCTTGTTCCTGATTTTCACAATTATACTTACTTTTGCATAGGTATTAATTCGTATAGATACTAATATACCTTGCCTACTATATATAAGATATCCTGCCTTTGGAGTTTCATTTATCGCATCTTCATCTATTTTTTCTGGATGGAGTGAATCAGTTTCCCTTATGGATCCATCCTTGTTAATTTTACATTTCGCAAACCATTCATTTATGACATATTTTGATACTTGCACATAAGATTTAAAGTCTCCAAATATGGCATTTGACATAATATGAGATATTTCATCCAATTTACCAAACATTTCATTTATATCATCTGCTACTACAACTTTCTCTTTACTATCGTTTTTCCTATTTTCAGCAGCAGTTTGACGTTCTACTCCATAGTATGCTAAAATTGCCGTAAATATTTCGGCTTTATTTCTCTGACAGATTTCAACAAACTCTTTTATAAATTTATCTCTTTTACTTTTCCCACCTTTAGATCCAAGTTTCTTGTTCTCATAATAATTAAATATATCTTCTGATAACTTTTCCCCCATAGGTATGGCGTATTTCTCATGTAACTTATACAAATCAATATCTAAATTATATCCTGCGGACATTCTTCCTCCTCTGTAGTAAGATTATATACTACATATGGAATCGGCATATTTTCCAGTTTAATATCACCGCACTCAAAAGATATTACACCTTCTAAACTTATTGTCCTATATGCTTCTTTTTTAATATCCCATACTACTGCAAGATTATGTTTATCTGGGTCATATGAAAGTCCTTTGCCTTTAATATCCTTTTTGACTCCTACCTTTGCCTCCATTATTCTCATTATTTTACCTATGTCCTCATTATCTCTTATCACTATGCCTGTCTGCCTTCCTCTATTTTTCAAAATTATCGTTTGTAAAGGATTTATAGCACTTCTTTTAACATAAGTAACCTTAAAAGGCTTGCCTTCTGTCTTTTTTATAGCAGCTTTTAGAGCCTCAATTTTTAATTCTACTTCTGCCGTTTTATCAACTGCAAATATAAAATACATCATTAACCTCCTTTTGTTTTTGCCATTTCTGTCCATTTTTTAGCAAGATCATCCCTCCTTGGCTTATAGATTGTTTCATAAAAATACCTTTGAGATAGCAGTACCCCTTTATCATATTTGGAAACAATAAGCAAAGCCTCCTGCCATGCTTTTTCAAACTTGTTCCCAAATCTGCTCCTAATCTGGCTATTGAATTTCTCTAATGTCTGTACCTGATTTCCCATAGTAAATTGCTTTCTTCCATTTCTCATTACCATATAGGCTGTTTCATCTCCAAGCTGATATATCGAATACTTGTTTGGTTTTATCTTTTTGGATTTACTTTTGCTTTTGTTGCTTTTGCCATATGTATGAGATGTGTATCTCTTTTTACCAAAGCCATATTTTGCCGCGGCATAAAATATGGCTCTATTTAAGCCAAAACTTTTAGCTTCCTCTTCGTCCAATCCTAATTTATAAGCTCTAGCAGCTTGCAATACTGCCATTACTTGGAATCTTCCTACGGCCATATCTACCTCCTTGCTTCTAAAAAAGAGAGCCAATTGGCTCTCTTTTTGTCTACATTTCAGATATAACTCTCTTTTTCGTTATGCGTTTGTTTCTATTATATACTGCTCTTTGTACTATTCTTCTAGCAAGTTTTACATTTACAACTGCTGCTCTTGCAATTCCCCGTTTATAAACAATTGATTCAGAGAACGCAATTGCTAACTTGCGATACTTATTGCTTTTTATTATGCATTTCGCATCTGAAATTAGAGAATTCATAACAGACATTCCCCATCCGTTTTTCATATGATAATTAATAACGAAGTCTTTCATTTTTGCAATATCTATATCTCTTAAAGGTATATTCTCTTTCATCTCTTCGTATATTTCTCTTGCCGCTTCACTATAATCATACCTAACTGTTGGCAAACTTCCGAAATCAGGCATAGAACTTGATCTTGAAGCAACTACTCTTTCCCAAATATCATCACTTTTCTTATTTGCCTTTTTGATAATCTTTATTCTATCACGCAATTCTATCTTGCTTAAACCTGCAGTTCCTCTAATTGCCTGCAGATACTCATTCGGCTGTACTCTATTCCTTCTATTAGCAATAGATCCCATTCTATGCTTCATACCATCTATTGCTTTTTGAATACTGGCAAACCCTTTTAGCATCTCAAGCGCTCTCTTCCTTTTGTTTCTTATACCTAAATAACCATTGAACTTCTCATACCAACGAATAGTTAAAGGTCCAACAAGAGATGCATTTTCCACAGTATATCTATATGCTTCCTCAATAGATTCAAATGTATCTTCCTCTTCTTCTTGTTTTATCTCATATTGCTCTGCAACAGATACTGCATCATATACATTCATACCTGCTTTTATAACTTCCTTATTAGTAATGATCTGCGCTAGATCTCCATCAAAGTCACCTTTCATTACTTTATGCCAAACATATGGATTGATTCTTATAACTGGTTCATCTGTAAGTGATACTTGCATTCTCACCAATCCTACTATGCCTGGGATCGGATTCCTTGTCACAATAACTGTATCACCTTCTTTTATGAACATTTGCCTTGCTATATGCTTTGGAATATATACAATATTCCAATCTACTTCATAACTTGGCAAAGCAACTGCAAAGCCAGTTATAGAATCTTTTGCACGGCCAAATAACCTGCTGATTTCTTTATCAATCATTGGCTTGGCCATATTAATGAAGTCTTCGCAATCTAGAGGAACTAAAGCCTTTAGCATATTACTAGCCATATTATCAATACCTATACCAGTATCTACAAGGCTAGCAATATAGTTTAGATCCCATGTTACTTTTGGATTTTTCAATGGCTTATTTATCATTGCTTGAATTGCATATTCAAATTCATTTTTAACGCTCATTCTCACTTTTGCTTTTTCTGCAATCCATATTTGATTGATTGTTGGTTTCTTTATTTTAATATTATGAGATGGAATAATAACTTCGTTGGTCTTTGCTTTCAACTTCTTTTTCCATTCATCAGGCATAATATCTATAGTTCCTTTAGCAAATCCTTTTACTTCTGCTCCAACATATTTCTTGTTCTTCTTACCAGTAACCCATATAACTCCATCAGTTAATTGAATATCATCTTGATTATCCATTTCAACTATTCTTACTTTTTCAAATCCTAATTCTTTAAATGAGAAGAGTTTTCTTCTCATTAATAACTTAAATCTGGCAATTTTCTTTTCGTATGGCAGATCTTTAAATAGCTTTTCTATCTTTGGAAATCTTTTCAGAACTATTCTTGCTTCTATTCCTCTATGGCCCGTATGTACAAATGTTACAGGATACTTCTTTTTAACACTTTCTATTACTTCTTTAGATGGAACTATTTTGTTTCCTTTTTCGTCTACGAATCTCGCCATAAATTTCCATACTTTTAGCGCAAACTTATTTTTGCCAATATCAATGCCAATTGAGTCTGGCGCCTCCTCAATATGAAATGTTCCATCTTTTTTTACAACAATATTCCTAATATTAACTCTATATTGCCATCCTGCTTTAGTCCTAACTTTAACTACTTTGTTAGGTTTTAACATTTAACCTCCTTTTATTTTTAGATAGAAAATTATATAATATGGCAGGGGCAGGAATCGAACCTGCAACCAAGCTTTCGGAGTTTAGTAAAGCTTTTTATCGATTAGTTTAAACTCCAGGAGTTGCTCTTCCAATCAATTAATTCTTCGGTACTATATAAATGATTAGTATCTTTTCTCTATGGACACTTACTATAAGCTTTACTGAAATAGCAGTCTATCCATAAAGTTATATAGATACCTACACCCATATAGCCCTGCATCCAGGCCACTGGAATCCCTGCCTTTTTTCACTGTTTCACTGCTCTTTACTGACTCTATAATTAGAATCTAATATTAGTAAATATCTTGCAGGTACATTAAGCACATTACCTAACGTATCTGCTAAATGCACATTTATTTTCTCTTTATCATTTAGTATTCTCCGAATGCATTTTAACGATAAACCAGAAATATCTGACAGGTATTTTGCATTCCATTTCCTTCTCTTTAGTTCCTGCTTTATAAACTGTCCTACGCTTAAATTGTAATACGGATGCATTTATATACTTCTCACAAGGGTTTTTAAATTTATCTTTCTGCTATTTCTACTTGGAATCTTTACAAAATTTTTAACTTTTTCAATGATAAAACTAGAAATATCAATAAAGACTACAAATAGAAATATCTCAACAAATAAACTACCTATTACCATAATCATATTATTCCTCCTGATAATTTAGATGTTACAGATATTATAACTATCGATACAAGGTTAGATGCAAATAGTCCTAATACACCTGCATACCAACCACCGAAATTGAATATGGAGATCAATCCCATGGTTAATAGTACATCAATAGCTAGCGGCACTATACCAAATATTGCTGCTACTATCTTTCCTGGCTTTTGATAGAATCTAGTGTTTCTAAAAGTTACAATAGCTCGAATTGATGTTTTTGATTCTATAACCCATGCGGCAACACATGCTATAACATTCAATATTGCAAATGCCGAAAATATTATAGTTCCCATATCTACTCCAGTACTATGTAAGGTACAGTTTATACTTCTTGAATGCAGCCGCAACATCGGCCTGGGTTCCACCATTTGCAAATATATTATTTGCAATTGTAGATGCCCTTATTATCTTGGCATATTTAGCCTTTGATATCGTTCCTGCTTTCAATGCTTTTGAAGCATAAGCTTTAGCTGCACGTGCATGGCCTGGGTCAAAGATAGGCCATTTTAAACCCGAAGGATCTAAAATCAGACCCTTTTTTGCCAAAATCTTTCTGTACTTTATGCTAACCATCCCACACCTCCTTTTTTATTATGCTACTTTTTATTATGCTACTAATGTAATTACTATAATTACTATTCCAATGACGATTATACAAAATATGGCTGCAATACCCCAAGCCCAATCCCTTCGCTCATTCCATTTGTAAGCTACAGATTCAGCTGCATAAAGAACGGCAATAAATATAAGCATAATTCCATATGCAAGCATTTTTCCTTTTATAGCAAGAATTACAAGAACTACAAACATCATAAGCTTTAAAAAATAGATTAGTCCTCTGTATTTATACATTCCACGCCTCCATTTTACTTCTTTTATTTTAGTTATTTATCCACTTTTCCATATATTCCTTGAAGATAATTAAATTATAAATATCAAGAAGCCCTTCAGGCTCATTGTTATTTATAATACTGTTATATTTCTCAAGTAGATACCTTGGTGCTTTATTTAGAATTCCACCATTACCTTGCATCAGAATGCAAAACGCCACCAGTCTCCTAATTAGAAGTTCATCCATATATCTCTCCTTTTGTTTATTATTTAAAGCAAAAAACGCATAGTGCTATTTTATTTTCCATTGTTTCTTGTGCTTTTTCTTATTACGAATTATTCTTTTAATATCCTTATGCATCTTATTCTTCTTCCGTTTACTTATCTCTTTTTCCAGTTCCTCTTCTATTTGTATTTCATTTAATTTAGCAAGATTAGCACTCATCTTTATCTCCTTTTTTTAATTATATGGTACATTCAATTTTTCTCTATTTATTGCAGCAATCCTCTTTCTATTAATACCAGTTATAGATATATGAATTACTGTAAATGCAATTGTAAATGCACTTAACATTTCTATAATCCTAAAATATATACTTCTCCTTACTACAACTATAGACGCTATGGCTATTAAGATTGCCATTGTGATCATGTTACTACTGCGATGGTCTCTCATTATTTTTCCTCCTCAATTGCTACTATCCCTAGTCTATCAAGTTTAAAACCTAAATTTACGTTTACGTTTTCATATCTAATTATTGTTCCGTTTTGCGTTATTCGTAAAATGCGTCCATGATCATACATCCTACCTCCTGCATTACATGCTACTAGGTCAATGCTACCATCATGGTCCTCTGATTCTTCCAACTTCAGGAAAATATCTGTCACGTCTTTCTTATAAATCTTGAACATTATTCCTCCTTATAGTTTAAGTGTAAACGGTTCTTCAATAAACCTGAAAAACGGAAATGCAATATAATAATAGTATCTTGTGCGATCAGGAGTATCGTCATAATACGTAGGATAATTATCTATACGCTTATACACAATATCGTATTCATGATTGAATATCATAGATCTAATTTCTGGAATTATGTAACTTAATATCTGAATCTGAAAGGATGTATCATACAATTCCACTTTCTTTCCAATTAGAGGAGCACTTGAACATATCTTTGATTCAATCACTGCTCCTTTACTGCTCCTATTCGTATACAGGCTTATACCATAATTAAAAGGTAATTTGAATTTTTTGCTTATCAATTCATGCGATATCTTATATTCTGGCGGAAAGTTGTTATCCTCTGGTAAGTAGTAGTACCATTTGTCTGCCTTAGGCGATGACGGACGTAAAAAGAAACTGATATACATTCTAGGATATTTGGATAATATAACCTTCGAAAGTTCTCTCACAATATACTCTTGTGTAGGATTCTTTTTATCGATATATTTATCTACCGATAAAATAGAAGAAGTAACAGCAAATCTTATTGGCTGTTTTCTTTTCATATTTCCCTCCTATGAAATATTCTCCACCAAAAGAAGTAAAATTTACTATGAATTGATAGAACTAAAACATCATAAGTTAAATCCTCTATCTTCCCATAGAGATCCGGATTCTTTTTATAAACTTCTATTATCTCTTCAACAACTTCCCTATTGTGTTTGCCTCTACCAAATTGCAATAAATTTTCTATAAGTTTTTCCCTCAAAAATGCAAGTCTCCTGAACTCACTAAATTTCCTGGCAGAATTCAGAAGTTTTGCAGCAGACTTTATAAATCTATGCATTATACCTCCTATATCTCTTTCTAGGAAAATTATTTACTTATTTCCTGCTACTAGCAGGAAATGCGATTGACTTTAGTTTGTGTCTGTATCTAATTTGCGAACTCAAATTGTCTTTATTTGAGTTTGCAAACAGCATCTATTGGTGTGGGAAACATTTGCAAATTCCATTTGCTTATTTGCGTAATTATAGTCAATGAACGAACGAAAGTTCATAGCAAATTGTGCATTTTTTGCACAAGTTGTACCAGAACTAAAAGAAAATTAGGATACTTTTGACATAGTTACTTGTGACATAACTGCCCCAATTTTTGCCGGCATAATATCTTGCTAAAGCCTCGTCTGGCTGGCAAAAATTAAGCAATAATGATAGGTAGAAAGCACCTAATTCTAGATTATCGTCTCTATTGTACAAATTATAGTGCTTTCTGCCTAAAAGATTAGCAAGTTGCCTTGCAGTTTTTGGCATTATCTGGCATAATCCTTTTGCTCCTTTATAACTTGTTGCCATAGAATCAAAAGAGCTTTCGTTATATACCAAGTTTGTAAATATCTCAAATGATATATTATATTTAGATGCATAATCATATATTTTAGCAATTGTATCTTTCGCTTTGATATCATAATGATATCTATATATAATTTGCATAACTTCTTTGTCTCTATATTCTTTATATATCTTATCTATATCAATAGAGCTATTAGATATAGATAAACAACTAAATAGCATAAACCATATAAATGTTAAAAGTCTTTTATGCATTTTACCTCCTATTATTATTTGTATTATAACCAAAGAACATAGACATTACAAAATTATTATAATCATAAAATTCTGATTTCTTTTTCTATTTTATCCTTTGGTAAAAGCATAACTATCGGATATGCTACTTTATAGGAATATACTTTAACAAATCCGCTATATATATCTTTATCTCTTTTTGTATATCTTAAAGCTTCATCCGAAGATAAAGCTTTAAGTATGTTCATATGTATCTTTGTCGTGTAACTTTTCCTGGATTCTCCATCTAGACTAACATATTTCATTTGTACATAACTAATTCCTTCTTCTGATCCTATAACAGGAACAATAATATTAAACCTGTCTCCGTACCTGAATAAGTTTTTCTCTCTTATGTAGTCTGAATAAATATTTACCTGGATGGTTGTTTCCCTGCATTGAATTCCTCCTTCTGGATTGATGATAAGATTACTTGTTACCATATCTGTTACAGGAATATTACCATTAGGAAAATCTACATCGAAAAGGTTAGCAACTACTTTAGAAACGGTAATACTGTTCGCAATTTTATTATCGTAAACTCCACCTATTTCAATAATATCTATGTTGCGTTCTCTATTTTTTAACATATCATAAAACCTTTTCACAGTATTTTTGCTAATTCTATAATAACTTGCAGGTGCAGAATCTACCCATGGATCAAGCGATTCCCTAATAATATGATAACCTTTCAGAATAAAGATATAATAGGAATCGTGGACCTTTTCTGTCTTTTTTATTATTTCTTCTATATTCTTCATTTAAGCCTCATTTAGGATTTTTATCAAACATATCTCTCTCAATCTTCTCCATATTGAGATTAAGTTTGATCTGCTTAACTTTTAGCTCTATATAATTCAACAGTTTATTTCTATCACCTATCTTTGGATTGCATTTCAATGAAGAAATAGTTACATTTAGAATTGCATTAGGATCTATTGCATTAAGATCTATATTATCTGCATTTGCGGATGCTTTGTTAATTGCTTTGCCAATTATTCTATGAAGCGCATTCAGGAATGTTGAACATTTATAACATTCTGAAAGTGCTCTTAACGGACTCATACATATAGTTTTGTTATCCTTAAGTAAATCTTTTAAGTTCACAGTAACAGTTTTCACCTTAAACCTCCTTTTTAGAAACAAATTCACCACAAGATTTTCTATTCCATTCAACAACTGGATACTCCACCCTGTTTTTCTTATTTTTATTATTTCTAGTAGGTGGATACCTTCTACAAAAACCATATCCACTATCTATTCTCGAATAGTATATACAATTTTCACATCTCTTATCTGTCATATTCTTACCGGGAGGAACAAATTGAGCCAAACTTGGCTCATGCAATTGCTCAAATGGAGAATATCCCGTTACTTTCACTTTCTTATGTCTATCAACATTCATTTATACCTCCTTTCTCTATTTTTTCAAAAGAAATAACCCTTTTGAAAATTCTTCTCGGTGGGAAAACAGGACATAAAGGATATTTATACATATTTACTTCAGAAGGTTTTTTATCAATAGCAATAAAATTTCCTTCCATATCTTCTACAACAGTCTTAGTCCAATCAGGGGCTATAAAAACCCTTCCATTCATTTTAATATC
>Ga0190348_1000114_pt1 | contig 21880 bp, 13 predicted proteins | sample 48721367_MG_FD_161658 | JGI IMG/M metagenome (GOLD analysis project Ga0190348, IMG submission 161658) | Hydrothermal vent microbial mat bacterial communities from Southern Trench, Guaymas Basin, Mexico - 4872-13-6-7_MG | ecosystem: Environmental > Aquatic > Marine > Hydrothermal vents >... | reverse complement strand
ATAATGGACGGACACAATGTCTATCATGCCGCGACAGAGGACGCCCTCAGGATGTCCGGGATTGATCCCGACAGCGTGAGAGAAGTGCGGTACAGGGCGAAGGGATGGTCCCCCTTCTCCTATTCGATAGAGCTTTTGAATAAAGAGCGCAAGGAATTTCTCTGGCCCAGATCGTCTTTTCAGAAGATTTGGGACTCTTTCTCTTTCCGCCCGGTTCCCTGTCTTATCTGCAATGACTTTGCGGCCGAGCATGCCGACATTGCATGCGCTGACGCGTGGCTCGATGAATATAAAGGAAATCAGGATGGTTACTCAATTATTCTTGCCCACACCGAGGCAGGTAAAAAGGTTGTTGAAGGACTGATAAAGGACAACTCCCTGGAATTGATCGAAAAGAACCCATCCTGTATTGGGAGATCGCAATACAGCCAATTAGATTATAAAAAGCGCACCTCGTACCTCCGTTCAATTATTTTAGGAGTCAGAGAGGAAAATATTCCCCCCTGTTCAGGCAGGATCTCCTCGGAGGATTACCTCGTTGAACTGGCCAATATCAAAAATAACATGTCGAGTTTGTCGGGACGGGGCGAATTTTTTACCTTGAATGGAGGGTCGATTCATACGACGCAGAAACATTGCATCGACAAGGCATTGTCAGACGCAAAATGTCAAAATACTGAATTGCCGCCCATGAAAGTGGATGTTGTTTTTAAACCCGATATATTAGATTCCGAGCGCGTTAGCGATGAGGCGGGTATTTCCAGGAGGATATTGTTTTGCGGGACAGGCTACGGAGCGGGCAATATAGGGGATGACGCGATACTATCCGGTCTAATAAGATCGACCAGGGTGCATTTGCCCGAGGCCGAGATTGGTGCGATTTCCTTTTCGCCTGACTTTACAAAGAACACTATTGATATTGAAAAAGTATGGCCATTTAACAATGAAGGCACCGTCCAAGCTTTTCAATGGGCAACCCATGTAGTTTTAGGCGGAGCTACCCTTATAAGTGAAAACCCAAACATTAACTACCCATTAGGTCATTGTGCTGGGCTTATAAAAACCGCAGTTGCTCTTAAAAAGCCAATATGTATGCTTGCAGTTGGTACAAGCGGCATAGTATCACAACGGGCTAAAGAATTAATAAAAAATTATTATAATGAGTTTTTGGATATTATTACCGTACGCTCAAAGGAAGATAAAAAAATTGCTTCTTCACTATCTATCGACCGAGAACGTCTTTTTGTTTGTGCTGATGCAGCTTTCGCAGCTAACTATTCCTTGAAACAAAAGAAAAAGGAACGCATTTCAAAAAGGATTATTGGTCTAAGTCTTGTCAATGAAGGATTGTCGAATAAGTATCCTCATATCGACGCCATATCCCATACGTTAATAAAACTGGAGAAGAAATACTCTGATATTGAAGTGCTGGGGCTTTGCAGTGAAACACGTAAAGAGGCTGCATATGATTATCCCCTCCTGAAACAGGTAGTTGGTTCTGAGTTGGGCGGGGATGTTTTTTGCGAATATGTTTCTCCGCTTGAATTTTCTGTAAGGTTGTCTGAGTGTAAACTTGTTATTACAATGAGGATGCATATCCTGGTTTTTTGCTCCATTCTTGGAATTCCGTGCATCCCTATCGTTCGCGAAAAAAAGACGGAACTGATGGCCCGGGAGCTCGGCCTTGATCATCTGTTATATTTGAATAATTCTTCGCAGGAAATGACAGAGTTGATAGAAAGAGTGCTCGACAGGCCACATGAAGCTGTTGTTAAGAGAGAAAAAATAGCGGAACTGGAGCAGAGGGCTTTAGACAACGGGAAGTTTTTAAGACAATGGGTTGATGGTGGGTTCGGGGCATACAGGGCGCTTGCCTCCCATTACGCAGCGGCGGGAAGTGTATTATACATTCGCACCGATTCCATCGGCGACAATGTCCTTGCCGCATCGATGCTGCCATATATTCGAAAAAAGTATGAGAATGCAAAGATCACTGTCGTTTGCCAGAAGCATATTGCGGAGATCTATGAAGCATGCCCTTTTATAGACAATATTATTACCTTTGACAGACATCGAGCATTACAGGACGAAGAATATAGATCGAGTATTGTTCAGCGATTGCGGGCGTTACATGCCGATATTGCACTGAATTCGATTTATTCACGCGAACCGCTGACAGATGTATTCGCAATAGAAAGCGGTGCCAGGGAACGGATCGCGTTTAATGGCAATCTCTGCAATATTCCCGCAGAAATTAGGGATAAGCACAACCAATTCTATTCCAGACTCTTGCCGAGCGGCGAAGGGAACAAACCGGAACTTGAGCGGCATAGAGACTTCCTGAAAGGTCTTGGAATCGATGCGTCATCTTTGCAGTCGATTATATGGACAACTTCCGAAGACGAAAAGTTTGCCGATGATTTTTTTACGTCGAATAATTTGCAACCGGAAAAGACGATTGCTTTGTTTGCCGGAGCACAGCGTGAAGTGCGAATATACCATCAGTATGGAACGGCGTTATCACAAATTTGTAATGATAATGACTTCGCAGTTATTGCACTTGGTGCAGAAATAGAGCATGTCATTAATCAAGAAAGTTGTGATGCAATTGGAGTTCGTACAATAAATCTATGTGGAAAAACAACACTGCGTCAAACAGCGGCATTATTAAAGCGTTGCCGGTTGGCTGTTGGTGCTGAGACAGGGACAGCTCACATTGCATGTGCTGTGGGTACTCCGAATGTTATTCTCCTTGGCGGTGGCCATTTCGGACGATTTATACCCTATTCGCCATCAACCTCTATAGTTTGTTTGCCCCTTGAGTGTTATGGCTGCAATTGGCATTGCAAATATCAAAGAGTACACTGCGTCAAGGATATTTTACCCGGAGTGATTACAGAAGCGGTACGTCAGACGCTTGAAAAATCCTCGGAAAAGCCCCGCGTATTCGTGCAGGGGAGTTCTTTGTGGAATCAGGAGGCGGGGCAACCAAAGTGGAAAATATTTGATGCGTTTTTAGACATCGGTTCTGTCGAAATTATTCCTGTTGGTGAAATTCTACCTGTTGCAAGGGCGATCCTGCTAAACTCCAATGGCGAAGACCTCTTTGCTAAAGGCGACGTTGAAAGCGCATTAAATGCCTTTACAGAAACCATAGAGATAAATCCAAACTTTGCGACCGCCCACAACAACCTTGGCGTATTGTACTGGCAGACCGGGGAGGTTCAAAAAGCCGTAGACCATTTTGCAAGGGCTCTGGAAATCGACCCAAATGACAGGGATACGATCTTGAATTGCGGGGAGTTGTTTAAGAGTTTAGAGAAAGTTGAAGATGCAAAGAATATCTATTCCTCCTATTTACAGAAAAATCCCAACGATAAAGAAATAGCCAGGGCGTTGGCGGACTTGCAAGTTAGAAGAGTAATTGAGGTGAAGGATGAGGATGAAAAATACCTTGTTTCCGCCATAGTTTCTACCTACAACTCCGAGCGCTTCATCCGCGGTTGTCTCGAAGATCTGGAAGCGCAGACAATCGCTGACAGATTGGAGATCATCGTTATCAACAGCGGTTCGGAGCAGAATGAAGAAGCGATTGTCAAAGAATTTCAGAAAAAGTACTCTAATATCAAATATATAAGAACCGATCAGCGTGAAACCGTTTACGCTGCCTGGAATCGGGGCGTAAAGGCGTCATCCGGAAAGTATATTACCAATGCCAACGCTGATGATCGACGACGAGCAGATGCCTGTGAACGTATGGTGGAGGTGCTGGAGGGCAGGCCTGATATTGCTTTGGTTTATGCTAACGTTATTATTACAGAAAACGAGAATGAAACATTTAGTAAATGCACACCTGCTGGTAGTTATCGCTGGCTTGACTGGAACAGATGTCACCTGTTGGAAAAGGGATGTTTTATGGGACCCCAGCCTATGTGGAGGCGCACTCTGCACGACGAATACGGCTATTTTGATGATACGCTGGTTACATCCGGAGACTATGAATTCTGGCTGCGGGTTTCGCAAACCAATAACTTTTTACATATTTCAGAGCCTTTGGGGCTATATTTAAAATCCCCAAACAGCATTGAACATTCAAATCGCAAATTGCAGCAGAAAGAGAACAAACAAATTCTTGCAATGTACAAAAAGGCGGATGCTTCAGGGGATATCATCAGACGTTTTTATTCAGAAGACGAGGAAAATTTGATCACGATTCATAATCAAAAAGGGGAAGAGCTTTTTAAAGCAGGAAATTTCAAAGCCGCTAAAATTATATTTGAACAAATAGTGTCAAAAAATTCCGACTTAATTGAACCACTTAACAACCTCGGTGTAATCGCCTTTCAGCAGGGCGGGATAGAGCAAGCCATTTCTTATTTTACCCGTGTTCTGGAAACCGATGAAAACTATTTTGAAGCGATAGAAAATCTTGGCAAATGCGCAGAGGCTCAAAAGGATTATCTGAAAGCCGCTGAATGGTTTGAACGGGCCTTGAAGCTGAAACCGGATGAGATAAGCTTGTTAAACTCCCTGGGAAATTGTTTTATCCAGGCAGAAAATCTTTCAAAGGCCAGGGAGGTCTATGAGAAATCGTTCAGGCTGGATGAGGGGCAGGAGAATATTAAGGACATACTTCTGGAGATAGATAGGATGATTGGATGATTGGATGAATGGGGACTGGATAACTGGGGGATTGGACAAATCAACGAATTAAGCAAGAGGCGAAGAATAAAAAAGGTCTCACGCGTCCAAAGATGCGGGGAGAAAAAATTGCTAAAAAAGCATAACTGCCAGTTCAATTTTTGATGCTTGACAATTTTAAATCAGGCGGTTATTTTATTTCTTTAAATTGCTATAAATCACAATTTAGAGAAACGTAATGCAATATAATGAATTCAGAGAGGCATTCAAGCGCTATACTGTATTTTCAGTTAATGACATTAGAAAAGTAGACAGCCGTTTTAATGTCAGAAGGCTTGTTGAATGGCAAGGCAAAGGATATATCAAAAAGATTATACGGGGACATTGTATATTTACAGATCTAAAACTGGATGAGAATGTTCTTTTTGAAATTGCCAATAGAATCTACAGCCCTTCTTATATCTCTTTTGAGATGGCGCTTTCCTTTTACCAGATGATACCGGAAAGTGTTTATGGCCTGACTTCTGCCACAAGCCGAAAGACAATGATTTTCAAGACCAATGTGGGCGACTTTATCTACCATACCATACGTCCACGGCTGCTCTTTGGATACAAACTGGTTGATTACAATGGCAGGAGATTTAAGATTGCTGAGCCAGAAAAGGCGCTTCTTGATTATTTTTATATCAATACCACTATAAAGTCAGAAGATGACTTCGCCGGGATGCGTATTGCCAGGGAGCAATACTTGACCCAGGTGGATGAAAGACGTCTTATGGCTTATTTGAATGAATTCAGACAGAAGAGGCTTGCGAAAAGGGTTAAGAGCTTTATGGAATACGTGAAAGATGCTCAGTATTAAAGAAATAGAATCTTATTATCCGGAGAATCTTCGAGCATTCAAGCGCAGCCTGATGCGCGAGTATCTTCAGTATAAAATACTGGAGATTATTTTTAGCTCGAATCATGGAGAAAAACTTTCATTTCTGGGAGGGACTGCCATCAGGATACTGCACGGCAATAAACGTTTTTCCGAAGATCTGGATTTTGATAATTTCGGACTGACCAAAAATGAGTTCGAATATCTTGCCGCCGAGATAGTCAGAAAACTTAAGATGGAAGGTTATAATGTAGAGATAAAGAATATTTTTAAGGATGCCTATCATTGCTATGTGAGGATTCCAGGTCTTTTGTTTGATAGCGGTCTTTCAGGGCACAAGGAAGAGAAGATTCTGATTCAAATCGATACCGAATCACAAGGTTTTGATTATTTGCCGGAGAGCTTGATTCTAAACAAGTTTGATGTCTTTTGCAGGATAAGGGTAACTCAGGCGGATATCCTGTTATCCCAGAAGATATTTGCAATATGCAACCGCAAACGGAAGATGGGTCGGGATTTTTATGATGCCTTGTTATTGTTCGGCAAGGTAAAACCTAACTTTGATTTCTTACGATTAAAGATGGGGATCCAGGATATGGTCGGGCTGAAGAAGCAGTTACTTTCGCTTTGCAAAGAACTTGATTTCAGGGCTCTATCCAGAGATGTAGAGCCTTTCCTGTTTTCAGCAATTGAGGCAAAAAAGGTGTTGGCTTTTCCTGATTTCATCAAGCAGTTAAGTGATGAAAAAGTAAGAACTACGCTCTTGACAAATTTGTTTCTTTGACCCTTCAGCCTTCAGTCTATCCACCTGAGTTACTTTTATTGTTCTGATTAATTCTTCAAACCTGTTTATCAATTCTGACCGAGAAAAGGACAGGATGCACGGGCTGTAGAGCGTTTTCTTCAGATTGGCCTCCGGACAGCCTTTTGCGGGATCATACAGATCCCAGTTAAAACCACTTTTGTCTATTCCCGATAATTTTTTCAGGTTGGAAAGAGTGTCTATGCCGCAGGGCGAGCTGCAGCAGGCGCCGTTATATACGGCATCCACAGGGTGTACCGTTGGGTAGTAAAGCGCTCTTCGAGATGAATGAACAGGTCCAAAGATGGCGAGGCATGGTTTTCTCAGGGCCGCGGCAATGTGATAGGCGGCGCTGTCAGCGGAAATAACGGCATCGCACAACTGAATGGCCGACACAAAATCTGCGAGTGACGAGAAGGTATCCAGAAAAAATATGTTGCCGGTATTGATATACTCCCCGTACCCAACATTTTTTGTATCACCGGATTTTCGAGGCACAATAAATAATATCTCATCGAAGGATTCCGGAAAGATGCGTAATACCTTTGCCGGCACGGTCCTGATAATATCACTCGCTTCCCCGCTCAGTAAGACGACGGCGCCCTTATGATTTTTCCTGATGCCCTCTAATATACCGGCAACAGTTTTAGATAATCCGAGTTTGCGCGATATCCACGGTGCTTTGTTCGCGACTTTCCGGTAATCAATATGGCATCCTGCCAGGTAAAAATCCGTCATATGCCCTGAGGCAAACAAGGTATCATTGGCTGTAAAATCAACAAAATAATCGGCTTCCATAAAGTCAGACATTCTTGTGGGGTGGGAAACAATACTGTCAATCAATGGATCTTTTTCAAATAAAGATTGCTTATCTCTTGAGGTTGCCAGAATAATTTGTGAATGAAGCGGCAGGGCTTCTCTCAGAGCTCGAATGGCAGGAGTCAACATTATCAGATCGCCTATACCCCCTCCTCTAAGTAGAATAATCTTGCTTCCCTTGGGCAGCCTGGACGGCGGCAACTGGAGGCGCTCAGGAAAACCAGGAATGCGGCCGGTGTCAAAATCAATCTTATGAATATGCGGATTCTTCTTCAGGATACGTTTGCCAAGCGTATCTTCAACTATTAGAATATGAGATAAGTTGATGTGGGGATATGTTAAAGGCTCGAGGTAATAGTCCTCGCCAAAAATCCTGTATATGCATGGTGTGTGCGCACATAAAAAGATCATAGCTGATCAATCTTTTTCAATAAGTCTTTTGCAGTAGCTTGCCATGTATACTTCTTCATGTCGTTTCCCGCATGTCTTGCGATTGAATGCAATCCATTTCGATTCAGATATGCATACTCCAGTTTTGATACCAGTTCATCTAAATCCGGCTCCTGCCAAACTCCCACTGTTTTACCTTGTTCATCAAGCGCTTTATATGGCTTCATATCTTCAAGCAGCAGAGCATTGTCTTTTGTGAGGATGTCTCTGTGCCCCGTATTGTATGATGCAATTACAGGCCTGGCGCAGGCCATATATTCCATCAATACGAGATTTGTCCCCCCTTCACAACGATTAGGGAAAATTCCTATATCTGTATTTGCATAAACATTTTTCAATTGATTGTTATTGATCGGCGGAAGCACAATATTTCTTTCCGGATCTATTCCATTTTCAGTCATTACATTTTTTATAATTTCTTCCCAGGTTTTTCCCTCAGCGACAAAATTAATATAAGGAGATCTCTTCATAGTTTCAAAACTGAACTTCCAGGGATTGTGCCACAGGTTCATCAGAACAATGTCGTCATATTTATCCTGCAGTATCTTTACTGCTCTGAGGACTAAATCCTGCCCCTTTCTAAGTTCAAATTTTCCACCTGAAAATATTATAAACTTGTCCTTACCGGAAGGTTTTTCAAAATCTATTGGGAAAAAGAGGTCGGGATCAACACCCTGGATTAATGTTTGAACCCACGATATTCCTTTTTCTTCCAATTTCTGCCTGCACCAGGTTGAGCCGGCAAAGATAAGATCATAAAAACGGGCGTTGGGTAGGGCATCCTCCTCTAAAAGGTTCTCAAAAAATGTATAGCCGTAGTTTATCACACCTTTTATGGGAAATAGCCTGCGGAGGGAATGATCACCAATTGCGTGAAAAGCTCTTCCCGGGAGATTGAGATTATCGAGTAGTTTTGTGTTGCTGTTATTAATGACCCTGATTTCCGTTAACTTGCCGACTTCCCTGATTAAATATTTGCTGCAAATCCCCCATCCAAAATTATTGCCGGGATTTAGCGCAAGATATAACATGACTGCTCCCCTCGATTTTTCAACTAATTATTAAGCAAGCAAAATTTATGCCTGAAATTTTAAGTTGCCTGGCACTGTTTTTGCTTCAATATCCTGTTGGAAATATGATTTCAATAGACTCTTTGAGACCTTTGCGCAACCCCTCTAATCGTCATTCCGGGCTTGACCCGGAATCCGGGAACTGTTTGGTAATGCTGGATTCCGTATCGTGCTTCACGTGTGCGGAATGACTAAAAGACATGTTTTACAAGGTTTTGCAAAGCTCTCTCTTTATGGAACGCTGGGATTAATCCTGTGAATGAATCGATGAAAATAAGCAAGGGCAAAAAGATAGTTCACTTTTGCAATTATGGTCCCATAGATTCAGGAATGTACAAAACTGCAAGAGACCTGGTCTACGAGGAATTGAGAGTTGGTTATAATGCCTGGATCGTAGATACTGTTGCAAATAACAAGATTCGGCGCCAGGGAATATGCCATGATTCTCTTTTCAAGGACGGGCGGGTGATCGGCTTCGAAAATTATGATATATCCGGGCATGTTGACCTTATCTGCTGGCACAGTTGGATACCGCAAGACTATTTAAACGACAGAAGCAGAAATTTAGTAATGTTTTTACATGGCATGCCATCATTTGTCTTCTACAATGAACTCTACAACATCGAGCCTGTGCTGTCCTTTCTTAGACGGTCTTATTACGATCTTCCTCATTGTCATTTCTATATCACCCTTTGGCCATCGCACAAACCGTTCTGGGAAAATATCCTGAGGGATAAACTGGTGGTGACCAGCCCCTGGATATCTTTTGATTCCTTTGCGTTGAAATCGGATTCCGGTTTCGATGCTTCTCATCTCAGATTAGTGGCGATGGATACATGGCGGGCAGGGAAGGAACCATACTACATAATAAACGCGGCCCAGATACTCATGTTACGGTATGAAAGGGGGGAGATACCCTGTAAAGTCACCCTGGATATTTATGGCCAGGATGTCAACAATGTCCAGCCGGTGTGGAACGCCATTATCAGAGAGGGACTTGAAAAATATGTACATTTTAAGGGCAAGGATAACCCCGTGGCCATCTTTGACAGCCATGATATTCTTTTAACTCAAATTGGTGGAACAGACACTGAATCCAGGATTGTAAGGGAAGGGCTCCTCTCCGGGATTCCAATCGTTTCAGGATACCCTTATGCAGCCTGGACGCCCTTCAAGCACGACTGCCGTGATATCGAGGGATATGCGGATGTGATAATGAATTGCTGGGGTCTGATGCAGGAGCGAGAAAAAAGGCTCCAGATGTACCGGAAGAACAGGAACATCGCCTTTGACAATTTTGATATAGTCAAAAATATGACACCCATTTTCAAATGTTATGAAAAGATATTCAAAAATGCGCGGGAAAAAGAAAAACAGACAGAGAATCTCTCTCTGCATGATCGTCAAAAATGAAGAAGCGTATCTGCCTGATTGCCTGAAAAGCGTTCAATCTCTGGTGGATGAGATGATCATAGTTGACACCGGTTCTTCCGATAAAACGATTGAGATCGCAGAATCTTTCGGGGCAAAGGTTATCCATCATCCATGGAACAATGATTTTGCAGAGGCGAGAAATGTATCGTTGAAACATGCCAACTGCGATTGGATCCTGGTTCTGGATGCCGATGAGGCAATGGCCCCGCAGGATTTGACAAAAATACGGCAACTTGTAAAAAACAAGGGCGTGACAGGCTATAAACTGGTACAAAGGACTTATTCAAAAATGACAACCATGTCTGAATGGCTGGCGGTTGAATATCCCTATCCTGAGGCAAGAGGATGTTCAGGCTACACCCCTTCTCCATACGTCAGACTTTTCAGAAAAGACAAAGATATTTATTTTGAAGGAAAAGTGCATGAAATAGTTGAGTATGCTATTTCAAAAAAAGGTGGAAGGGTTGTCGATACAGACATCCCCATACATCATTATGGGTACATCAGTGATGGAGACAGCGCAAAGCGGAAGGAACGGCTGTATCTTGGCATTGTCGAGGAAATGGAAACCAATGGAGACTCGGCCGACGCACGTTTGTGTCTGTACAAGGGGATCGGGTGTATTGAACAAAATGATTATGAAAGCGCGGAAGTATTTCTGAAGAAGGCTGAGGCCCTGGCGCCCGGAAATACCATGGTCCTTTTTAATCTGGGACTGTGCGCAGATGCGCAGAATAGACCTGCCGAGGCAATTAATTATTATGATCTTGTCCTTAAATACGACTCGGGACATGTCGGGGCTTACAATAATCTGGCGGCAATCCTCGAAAAAAAAGGACAGCTAAGGGATGCCGAATTGCTCTACCGCGAGGCCTTAAAGCATAACCCTGATCACTACATTATACGCTATAATTTAGGGACATTTTTAAAGAATCAGGGAAGAAATGATGAAGCGATTGCGGAGTTTCAGAAAACCTTATCGATAAATCCTGAAGTAGCCGAGGCGCACTTTTCTTCAGGCGTTATTTTTTTCAGGAAAGGCGACTATGTAAAGGCCAAAAACAGTTTCAAACGTGTGCTGGCAATAGATCACTCACACGAAACTGCGAGAAAAAATCTGGACGTTCTGGAAAAAATGGGTATCGCCTGATGCATAAAATGGGAAAAAAAAGAATTGTAGTCTTTGCAGATTCCGCCGGTCTGATCGATCCCGAATGCAGCAGCGCATTCAAGGAACTGGGACATGAGGTAAGGATCATCCGTCTGATCAGGAACTCACAGAATCCTGATATGTTTCTGCCCTTTAACTTGATAGACAGGATAGCGGAAATTATATCCTTCAAACCTGATATGATATTTACCATAAATGGCATTGGTTTAGACAACGACGGCATTATCGTAAGGATTTGCAACCTGCTGAAAATACTACTGATATGCTGGTATGTTGACAAACCGTTTTATCTTGACCAATGGACGGACGATATCGTGCAGCCCTTTGTCTTCTTTTTTCTTTTTGATGCAAGCTATGTGGAAGAAATGAAACAAAAAGGAACAGAGCTGGCATTTCATCTGCCCCTTGCAACCAATCCTCTGACATTTCAAAACATTAAACTGAATCAAGATGAAATTTCAAGATTTTCAGCAGATGTCGTTTTTGTTGGAAGGTCGGAAATTGAAAAGGCAAAAACTTACAGACAAAGGGTGGAAAAATGTTTTGCCCTGTTTGGAATCGAACAGAAGATAGATTTAGATAAACTGGTTGATGTGTATCTTGACGATCCCACGCTGCAGCCGGTTGACATATTTTTAACCCACATTAGCAATCTTTTATGTGAACAAGAGGCCAAAGACCCCTTACTCATTTCACTCTTTGACAACTGGCTGGAAAATGAGGCCACGGTCAAACACAGAAAAATGTATATCGAGGCCCTGAACGGGATAGATTACAAAGTATGCGGAGAAGATGCCTGGCTTGATATTGTGAGCAAAGAAAATTTTATTCCCGAGGTCTCATACTTTAAAGACTTAAAGAAAATATATCACACAGTAAAAATTAATATCAACATATCACGCCCTCAGGTAAAAACCGCTCTAAACCAGAGGCTTTTTGATGTCCCCGCCTCGGGAGGATTTCTCCTTACAGATTACAGGAAAGACCTGGATCGATATTTTGAAGTAGGCAAAGAGATAGACTGCTTTCGTTCACCGGCAGAGTTAAGAGAAAAGATAGAATACTACTTATGCCGGCCGGAACTGAGAAACAGCATGAAGAAAGCTGCCTGTAAACGTGTTATGAAAGAACATACCTATAAAAACAGGATGCAGGAATTGATTAATATAGTTGACTGGAACAAAAAGAAGATTGATTGGATGAAATGGAAAAGGAAATCATCCTATGACAAACAATATGCAATTGTTCACAATTTTCTGGCTGCCGCCTTCGGCAAACTGGGTCTTTTGGATCATGCGTTTGCCCATTTTCAAGAAACCCTTGCTATAGACGAAAAAAATTACGACGCGCTCCATAATTGCGCCAATATTTTAAGAAGTCGAATCAGTTCAGCCACCAGGGCATGTAAATAATATCTGAACGGAAACTATCTAACATCTTGATAAAGTAGCCATTTACAGCTTTTATTCTAAATGAAGATTTCAAGCGATTAGCTATTAGGTGTTAGCAATTAGCTCTAAAAGCTATATTTTTCATTTAATAGCTAAATGCTAACAGCTAACGGCTATTAACTTCATATGTATAAATATATCGCAACACCTTATTTGATCATGGTTAATAGGGTTTTCGTTCAGGCACTAAATAGTCAAGTGGTCGAGTAGTTGAACCTGGAACCGTGTCCTTATGAATATTGCTTATTTTTCCACAAAGACAAATACGAATCTTGTTATCAATCAGGTGATAAGATTAATAAAGGAGATACACGATTTTGGCATAAATATCACATTGTATTCCTTTGAAGATGACGGGGAAGACTATTCTGTTGTCCATAAATTCCTGCATGATAATGGTCTTCCTTTTCATAGCATCAGGAATCAAGGTCAGGTCAATACATTAAAAGAAGTTCATGGTTTGATAAAACAGGACAACATTCATATCATCCACTGTAGAAGCTATGACATGACAATTCTGGCGGCGGCTTATTTCAGGTCTTGTAAAATAATTTTTGACGTCAGGGGATTGCTCCCTTACGAAATTTTTCAGATTAAGAATAACGAGGCAGAATTACAGCAAAATTTGGCTGGGGAGAGAAAACTGGTAGATTTGAGCGACGCGGTGGTTTGTGTCACAAAAGGGATGGTTGATTACTTCATCGAACAATACGGGGTTATTGCAAAGGATAAGCTTTTTGAAATACCTGTCCACTATTGCCATTATGGAACAGTTGAAAAGAGACCATCACCAGACCTGCAGTTAGGCGATGAATACAAATGGATAACATTTGCAGGCAGTTTGACTGCTTATTACAGACTGGAAAACATATTCAAACTATTTTATCAGTTAAGAGAAAAAAATAGAAAGTGTAAATTATTGATTCTGTCAAATCAAGAGATTGATAAAAATGACACGCTTGCACATTATAATCTCAAAGCAGATGCCGAGTTGTTCGAATTCAAAAGTGTCAATACTGAGCTTATTCCTTACTATCTGCGTTATTCCTGGATTGGATTGGATCCCTTTTTCTCGATTGTGCAGGCAATGAATACCGTGAGGCTGGCCGTTAAGACTGTAGAATACATCAAATATGACCTGCCGATTGTGGCTCCTGATTATTACCCTGTGTACAGGGAGTTAATGGATGAGGGGTATCCCATACTAATGTTCAACAAGAACTTTGAGATTGATTTTTCAGATTATGAACATTTTATCGCAACTAAACCCGATTCCTCTATAAAAGAAAGATACGATATCAAAAATACCGGCAGGATGTATATTGAACTATATAGAAAACTGATGCCTGGAAGATAGACAGTTAAATGGGAGAAGAACTAAAAAATGGAAAAATCCATAAAAATAGCAGGCATTACTAAAATAAGAAACGAAGAGTTGATCATTGAAGATACCTTGAATCACTTTGGCCGGTTTTGTGACTGGATATATGTCTATGATGATGCAAGCACGGATGGAACTATGGAGATATGCAGGTCACATCCAAAAGTTAAGGCAGTTATTGAAAACAGAGAGTGGGATGGGGACCGGTTGCGGGCAGAGTTTAAGTCTCGACAAGCCATCTTAAGCCTGGCTCAAGTGGATAACCCTGAATGGCTGATCTATTTTGATGCCGACGAGAGGATTGAATTCGATTTTGAAGATTTTGAGGACTATGACGCAGTAAAAATGAAGCTGTTCGATTTTTACATTACTGAAGAAGATAAGGATCTGATTTATATGCCAGGAGACGATCTGGCAAAATTGAGAAAGTATTGCGGGCCGGAATACCGGAAGATAGTAATGTTTTTTAGAAATACTCCATTTCTCAGGTATTATCTGCCGGACCAGAGAGAGGTATTTCATATAGGCAAAACGCTGCATAGCGGTTATGTGAGGCACTATGGAAAAAGTATTTCCATAGAACAGTGGGAAAGGACATGTGATTATTATATACAACATTTTCCAAAGTATGCGGAAAAATGGAAAAAGAGAAAAGGCAAAGCCATTCATAATCTTTCAGATTTTGGCAGAGAGCTTATCACCTGGGATGAAAAAGATGAAAAAGGCGTTCCACTGTCCCATTCCCCCCAAACAGTTTGTCATTTTACATCCTCTCAGGAGTCGCTGAATATTCTCATTGGGCTTAATGGGTTTCAAAACTATACAGGCAGTGAAACATATACCTATTATCTTGCCAAAGAATTAATCAGAAGAGGCCACAAAGTAGATATTTATAGCCATTATGGATATGGATTGCCTCTTGCCGATGGAAATCTCAGGGTAAGATATTGGAATGCAGAAAATATAAAGGCAAACAAAGGCAAATACAATATACTATGTCTAATGCATCCAGAACCCACAAAGAATGCACTGAAAAGTTTTCCTCACATACCTGCAGTTTCTGTTATCCACGGGACGATTAAAGGAGAAAAACCATTATTATCAGATCAAATAAAGAAATATGTCTGCGTCTCTCAAGAAGTAGCTACTTTTGTACGAAATGAATTCAATATTTCAGAAGATAGGGTTACGGTTGTTCCTAATTTTATTGATCTTGCTGACTATAAATACAATCCTTCCATTTTGCCGGGTTTGAATTTTCTTTGGGCAGGTCTGATATGCGAGAGAACTATCCGATCCCTGGAAGCAGCCATTAATATAACAGCAAGGATAAAGGGCGCACAGCTAGTTGTAATTGGCAGGCAGGCAATGGATATTAACTTCCCAAATCTTCCTTCGATTCGCTATGAAGGGGTTAGGAAGATAACCAGCGAGTTCCTCTCGGGCTTTAATCTTGTCTTTGCAGTGGGTAGAACTGCCCTGGAATCAATTGCTACAGGCGTTCCAGTATATGTCTTAGGACAGGATGGAAGCGATGGGCTGGTGACAGAGGACAATTTTCAGAAATTTGCCCTGACTAACTTTAGTGGACGAACATTGCCTAATCCTTATTCAGTCAGGATGTACGATATTTACGCCACTAACATTGCCTATATTATGAATTCATCCAAAATCTACCGAAGGTTGTGTGACAGTTATGAAGAAATTATCAGGCAGTTTGATAGTAGAAAAATAGTAGGTGAAATTGAACAAGTTCTAAAATCCTTTTCTACCTGCTGGAAATAGATTGTTCACAAGAATCTGCAAGAAAAAATCTGGAAGTTCTCAAGCAGATGGGCATATTCTGAAATTATGAGTAAGCGGGAAAAGAAGAGAAGAGGGCGGAAGAAGAGAGGCGAAAATGTCGGAGGTGTCAGGTCTGAGGGCTCTCCGATCCTTTCCCTGTGCATGATCGTCAAAAATGAAGAAGAATACCTGCCTCAATGTCTAAACAGCGTCAAATCAATAGTCGATGAAATGGTGATTGTTGATACCGGCTCTATGGATAACACTGTTGAGATTGCAAAATCTTTTAAAGCAAAGGTTATACATCATCCATGGAACAATGACTTTGCGGACGCTAGAAATGTCTCGCTAAAACATGCCACAGGAGAATGGGTTCTTGTCTTGGATGCCGATGAGATTATCGCCGGAAAGGATCTGCCCGGAATCCGGGAGACATGCCTTTCGGGAAGGTTTAATGCATACACACTGATTACGAGAAATTACACCGAGGACAGCCGGGGCTCGAACTGGGTGCCGAATGATGAAGCATACAAAGAAGTAAAAGGCCTGCCCGGCTGGTTCCCCTCTCGAAAAGTGAGGCTCTTCAAAAACAACAAGAATGTGCGTTTTGAAGGCGCCGTGCACGAACTGGCAGAGCCTTCCATCAAAAAGATGGGCTGGCATATCGGCCTTTGCGACATTCCGGTTCATCATTTTGGCAGGCTGAAACCGGACAAACAAAGAGAAAAGGAAGTAACTTACCTTAAACTCGGTCACAAAAAGATCGTAGCGGATGCGCAAAATCCAAAGGCATATTATGAAAGGGGTGTCCAAAATGCCGAGCTTGGCCTTCACGCGAAGGCAATAGAGGACTTTTATGCGGCAAGAAAGATAGCGCCGTTATTTCCCGGGATAGATTCCTATCTGGGCGCAAGCTTAACGCAGCTTGGAAGATGTGATGAAGCCATCGCAATCCTCAATGAAGGAACAAAAAAGGAACCTGAAAATGCCGGCTTATGGAACAATCTTGGTCTGGTTTACTATGTCAAACAGGATTATGACAAAGCGGTTAAATATCTGAACAAAGCCATTTGCCTGAATCCAAAATATGCGGCAGCTCACAAGAACCTGGGGATGGCCCTCTCTAAAAAGGGAAAGGGGGCGGATGCGGCGCATGCTTTTCAAACCGCTCTAGAACTGAACCCCTCACTCGTGGAAATTAAAGGGGCGCTGGAAGAATTGGAGAAGATAACAAAATCCGGAGAGAAGCAAGACAAGCGCGCCTGTCCCAGAGTGATGGTGCTTGAAGCAGAAACCGGGGTCATCGGAGAAGACTGTGCGGAGGCCTTAAACTGCCTGGGCTGCACAACAATGAGAAAAACCGTCAAGGATAAACCTTGCGGACCAGACGCGCCTTCTTTTGATATGCCCGAAATGCTATGCCTGATCATAGATTTTAAACCTGATTTCATACTTAGCATAAATCATAAAGGGCTTGATACTGAAGGATTAATTTCTTATGCATGCCAGGAGTTAAATATACCTGTTTTTATCTGGTATGTTGACAATCCCTTTTCTATTACTGATTGGGAACATTATGATACCCCCTGCAACATCATCTTTCTGGTCTTTGATTCCATCCTTGCGGCGCGGTTGAACGAAATCAGAAAAGGTTTTGTTTATCATTTATCGCTTGGGACAAATCCGAATCGATTTAAGCCGGTTTCGCTGAGCCATGAAGATAAGAATAGATACGAATGTGATATAAGTTTTGTGGGAAATCTGGATTTAAACAAGGCTGATATGTTGAGAAATGTCCTCAGGAAAAGCTGGAATAACATCCCGCCTGTCATGTGGGACATTATGGATTCGGTCATTTCCAGGGTTGCAAAAGAGCCGGAACTCAACTTTGTTGCGGCGATCGAAGAGGAGATGAAAAAGAGTGGCAGTATAACATACCCGGGCAAAGGAGCAAAACGGCTTTTTGAAATATGTGTGGAGTTTGAATCTTCGGCTGTTTACAGGGCTGATATAATAAAAAAGATTATCCGGACAGGCAGGAGAACCCATGGGCTGAAGGGTGATTCTTATAATATCAGAATCTTCGGAAAAGAGGAATGGCGGGATATTGTTGATGCGGAAAACGTGATGGGACAGGTGGCTTACAGAGAAAATTTGAGCAAGGTTTATAATGCTTCAAAAATTAATCTCAATATCTCCAGAATTCAACTGCGATCGGCTCTCAACCAGCGGGTATACGATATCCCCGCCTGCCGGGGATTTTTAATAACAGACTTCAAAAAAGAACTGGAAGACTCTTTTGATATTGGCCGTGAAATTATCTGTTACCGTCACGTTGACGAGCTTTTTCAATTGATCGATTATTACCTGAAAAATCCGCAGGAAAGACAAAAGATAGCGGATGCGGGCTTTAAACGTGTAATAAATGAACATACATATCATCACAGGATGAAACGGCTGCTGGAAATTTACAGAGAAAAATTTGCGGTCTTTCCGGCTAAAAAAGATATCTCACCTGCAAAAAAGGCGCAGATTTATGATCTCCTTGGGCGCGGCTGCCTTATGGGCGGCAAGAATAATAGAGCCATATCCTGGTTTGCCGGCGCTCTCAAGGTTGCCTCCAGCAGCGCCGATCAATCCGAGAATCTCGGTTACACGCCGCTTCTTTATTATCACATGGGGAAATGCCGTCAGAATATGGGGGAAACGGGCTCAGCCCGCATGGCATTTGGCATGGCATCCAAACTCACACCTGACCACAGAATAGACATTCAGCTTGCCCTCTGCTTGAGCTATGTCCTGCAAGGGGATATAGACTCATGCCTGCATCACTGCGAGATTATCCTGAAACAGCTTCACCTGAATTGTGATATACGATTGGACAGTCTCAAGGATCTATCGGAACTGTTTTCGCAAATCGGCATGGACCTCGAAAAACGCAGGCTGTTTTCAGAGGCGATGCTGGCCCGGAATACCTCGGCCCACCTGAAATCTATCATACCTGATTGATAACTGGTTGTCAGGTTCAAGGTTCAGGGTTCAAGGCTCAAAGTTCACAGTTAGGGAGTAATCTATACCTGACGGGAGATATTGAGGTCCGGCAAATAGCGTTCAGTTCGACGTGAAAAGTATACAACGGACAAAAAGCAAATCTCCTCCCAAAGCAACCGTGAACTTTGAACCGTGAACCTGGGCAGTTACTTAATTTCTACACTTTGTGTCTTAGTGACTTTGTGGCTGAGTTACCCAGTTTTTTACTAACCTTCTAACCCTCTAATCTTCTGACCCCTGATTCCCGCCTCCTGCCTTTCACTTTTTTCACTAAAGTTTAATCCTCCCATGCCGATAATAGAGTTAAGCGTGATGAAATAAACTATCAAGGGAAGGAGGTGAAAAAGAAGGAGTAAGGAATAGGGATTAAGGAATAGAAAGTAAATTAACAACGTTAAAACTCTTTTGGCAAGGATGCCGGGAAAAAATTAAAGCTGGAAGCTCAAAGCTGAAGGCAAAAAACACAAGATATCAAGGAGGATAAAAACATGGGATTAAGAATTGCGAACAATATTGCGGCAATGAATGCGCATAGACAGTTGGGCGTAGCAGATGCAGGTCTTTCGAAATCTCTTGAAAGACTGTCGTCCGGTTACAGGATCAACCGTGCTGCGGATGACGCGGCAGGGCTTTCGATTTCATCCAACATGCGGGCGGAAATAGCAAGCCTGAACGTTGCTTCGAGGAACACGGCCCAGGCATCTTCGATGTTGCAGGTCGCTGAGGGCGCCATGGACCAGATCAATAACATGCTCACCCGGTTAAAAGAACTGGCCACCCAGGCGGCCTCTGCCAACGTAACGACTACAGATCGACAAAAGATTAACTCCGAGGCGACCAAGCTTACTGATGAAATTGACCGGATCGCCGATGCCACCAAGTATAACGGAACGGCGCTTATTAACGGCAACTTCGGCGCTACTGCAAGCACATCAACTTTAGTAGCGAGTGAAGGTGTTGCCTCCGCCTCTTCGATCGATGTCTCAGGTGTTGTTGATACCTCAGCTACTTACACTGTGTCGGATGCGGTAGGCACGGTCGTTAGCTTGACCAATGGTTCAATAACCCAGACACTTACCGGAATCAGCACCGGGGCGCAGACCCTGAACTTTGATGCCCTCGGCATGAAAATCACCCTGGACAATGCATACGATAGCAGCGCCGAACTTAGCGGCACATTTACAGTGACCTCTTCGACTCAAAACATCCAGGTCGGCAAGGAAAATCAGAATTACAACAAGGTCGGACTAGAAATTGGTGACATGCAGATGTCGGCCCTTAATGATGGCAGTGAACTCAGTATAGATCTATCTACTGTTTCCGGGGCACAGGCGGCGTTGACGGATATTGATACCGCCATCTCTTATGTGGCAGAGAAAAGAGGAGCTGTCGGCGCCTATATGAACCGGCTTTCATATGCCGCTGCTAACCTTGCCACAAACATTGAAAATGCCCAGGCCGCTGAATCGGTCATTCGTGACGTGGACATGGCGGCTGAGATGACTACCTTCACCAAGAACCAGATCCTGCTCCAGGCCGGCACGGCGATGCTTGCCCAGGCGAACATGGCGCCGCAGCAGGTGCTGTCGCTGTTCGGATAGTAGAGCTCAAAGCTCAAAGCTCAAAGTTGAAAGCTCAAAGCTCAAAGCACAGAAGCTGAAAGTAAGAAGCTGAAAGTAAACCCCGTTAAAGGCCTGATTGTCAGCGCCTCTAACGGGGTAAACCTTTAAACTAAAAACCCCGTTCCTTTGCAGGAGCGGGGTTTTTTAATTCCTTACCAAAGCCATTTCTTTCTTGATCTCCTCGGCGAGCCAGTGTCTTATCAAGGTTTGATAGGGTATAGATTTCATGGTAGCCATTTTTTTGATGGCTCTGACCTGGAGAGGATCCATTTTGATGGTGATATTCTTAAGTTTCCTTTTGCGTTTTCCTGAAAGAATATCCTGACGAAGATTCTCATCCATACTGAATTCAACTATTTCGTCCATAATTTCGTTAAGGATATCTTTATGATTATAATATTTGATCCAGTCTTTCTCTCCTGTTTTTTGCTTATTCATTTCTTTTTCCTGCTTTTCTTATGATATCGAATTTCTTTTTGCTTCGTATCCCAACCGGTTATGGGTCGAGCAAGGCCTTTGGGTTTCAGTTCAAAGATAATAATCAGGTATCTCCCCTCAGATGTTTGGCCAAAAGCTGCATAATGCCCTTTTTTTGTTTTTCTGAAAATGGGGTCATTAGCAAAAACCTCTTCGGCTTCTCCAGTCTCTATGCCATGTCTAAACTGGAGATGTAAGCAATTTCCTTCATCCCATTCAAAATCGGTTATTCGCAAAAATAATCCTTTCAAATTAAAATCATACATAGTATGACTTAATCTCTAAATCCTGTCAATATGAAATTTTATATGACAGTTCTGACGTATGAAATCCCCCTGAACGGCAGAAATTCTTCTGATTATAACGGATTTTGGGGAGGAGGCCCCTTTTTCATCTTGAATTGAATATGAGCTATTACCTACTTAAGTTTTCGAAAAATAGTTGAAGAACCAAGTAAGTAATTGGCACATTTATTGCTGTTAAACCTTCACCACGTCATTCCCGCGAAGGTCGGAATGATAGGCACTCACACCCAATCGTCATTCCCGCCACCACGTCATTCCCGCGAAGGCGGGAATCCAGTGACTGTTACCCAGGCTTATTGAGAAGTTACTCCATGACCTAAATTGAGAAAACAAAATTTAGGGTTTCCGTTCAGGCACTAATTAGAGTAATCGGTGTAATCTCTTGCCCTGTGAAATGCGTAGCCTATTTCTCTGGGGCGAAATCTGCGGATTAAAGTTTTGGTAAGATTTTCCGATAATTATACTGAACAACTTGTTGCCTGCCTGAACCAAGGAGAAAAAGATGTCACTTAGCACTAATCTGATTAGCGGTCTTTCGAGC
>Ga0190348_1000112_pt1 | contig 22068 bp, 19 predicted proteins | sample 48721367_MG_FD_161658 | JGI IMG/M metagenome (GOLD analysis project Ga0190348, IMG submission 161658) | Hydrothermal vent microbial mat bacterial communities from Southern Trench, Guaymas Basin, Mexico - 4872-13-6-7_MG | ecosystem: Environmental > Aquatic > Marine > Hydrothermal vents >... | reverse complement strand
ATTGAATAATTTTCCCCCTAAACATATTTACTGTATTTTTATCGTTTTTATTTTCATCCTGAATAAATTTAATTACATTCATCCTCATAGCAACCGAAACCTTTTGCCCTATATCAAAACTGTTATTAAAACCATGAATAGCCAGGCCATCATCGGTTTTTACAATAACTTTTTTCTTCTCTTCAGTAAATGAATCAATTCTACCGTTAATAAAACTGGTAACGGCAATAAACCCTGCCACAAATTTATTTTTTGGATTAGAATAAATATCTTTTGGTGAACCCGATTGGACTATCTTACCTTGGTCAAGAATTACAATTTTATCAGAGATTACCAATGCCTCTGCTTGATCATGAGTTACGTAAACTGCAGTAATTCCGAGTTTCCTTTGTAACTCAGTAAACTCGAAGCGCATTTCCTCTCTTAATTGTGCATCTAAATTACTTAATGGTTCATCAAGCAGCATTATCTCCGGTTCAAATACCAGTGCCCGCGCCATAGCAATACGCTGCTGCTGTCCGCCGCTCATTTGTCGGGGATATCTATTTTCATAACCCTCCAATTGTACCATACTTAAAACCTTTTTTATTCTTTTATCAATTTCGGGTTTTGGTACTTTTCTGATTTGTAAGCTAAAAGCTAAATTACCATAAACGGTCATATGGGGCCAAAGAGCATAATTTTGAAAAACCATTCCAATACCCCTCTTTTCAGGAGGAATAGAGGTGATTTTCCTATCATCTAAATAAATCTCTCCTCTATCAGGATTCTCAAAACCGGCAATACATCGAAGCGTAGTCGTTTTACCACATCCGCTGGGGCCCAAAAGGCTTAAAACTTTCCCTTCTGTTGCCTCAAAAGTAACCTCTCGAACAGCTTTTACCTTTCCGAAACTTTTACTTAAATTATTTACTTTAAGAATTGCCATAAAAATATTTTACCTCCAAGCAATATCTGGTTATTTTAAAATTTTATTTTATCCTCCCATTCCTCCTAAATGTTCAGCCTTAAGGAATTTTTGAATTAATATCATAAAAAGAATTGAAGGAATTAATAATAATATAGCGATTACCGATGCAAATTGAATATTAGACCCACTCGCTGAGTAGAGGGTCATAGGAAGAGTTGTTACGAAAGGCAGCCCTACAAAGAATGTACCGGTAAATTCATCCATCGAGGTAAGGAATACGAATACTGCACTAGCTATAAGCCCGGGAGCCGAAATAGGTAAAGTCACTTTTAAAAATGCTTTTAATCTTGTAGCCCCAACGCTTCGAGCAGCTTCTTCTAACTCCGGAGGGATTGAACTAAAAGTACTTGTAGTAATCCAAACCGCAAAGACTAAACCCACAACCAGATGAACTAAAATCACCCCAAATACAGTTCCGGTTAATCCTATTTTATTAAACATTAACATTAAATTAAGAAATACCGGCTGTTGAGGGAATGCCCGTGGCAACAAAAATAATATTAATATAATCCCTTTTAAAAGAGCAGGTATCTTAAGTTTTGCCAATGCATAGCCTGCCGGGATAGCAATCATCATAGTTATTATTACTACAATAATGGCGATACCTAAACTCAACAAAAAAGCTGGTACTACGTTTACTGCTCCTAAAGTTAAACTTTTAGTAATACCTAAAGCCTGAAGCCAGTAATCAAATCCTATTTTTTGGGGAAGTGTATGGGGCCAATACCATCGTAAAGCCACAGACCAAATTCCCAGACTCAATACCGGTGTAAAAAGAAAAAATATAAATACCGTAAAGATAATTATTTCGATAGTCTTTCTAAAAACACTCTTCTGCATCAACAACCTCCATCAATCATAAAGACCTTTTTTCATCATACTTCTTACATAATAAAGTGCTAATAAACTAACCATAATATATGAAAAAACTCCTAATGCATTTGCCACTCCATAATCGCCGAAATAATTTACACGATGAGCAATATCTACAGTTATAGTAACCGGGCTCTTCCCTCCAATAAGCATGTAAGGAAAACTAAAACATCCAACCAGAGAACAAAAAACTAAAGTTACCGCAATGAGAATAGTAGGTTTGTTCATAGGGATGAGAATCTTGGTGATAATCTGAGGTAATTTTGCTCCTACGCTTTTTGCTGCCTCAATATAAGAATCGTCAATCATCTGGAACCCCCCACAGATAATTAATATCATAAACGGTGCTTGTTTCCATACAAAACCGAAGGTTAGCCCAATCCAATTAAAAAGTTGTAGAGGATCTTCAATATTAACTAAATTTAGCTTTGCTAAAAAAAGATTCAATGTTCCATGGGGAGCTAAAAAGGTTCTCATCATCTGAGCAATTACTACAAAAGGAAGAAAAATTGGTAATCTATATAAAATTCCAATACTATTAGCTAACCATCCTGTAGATAATCTTAAATATACTGCAACAAGAACACTTAAAACTGTAGCAATAAAAGTGCTAAGTGCAGTTACTCCCATAGTAAATAAAATATCATATCGATATAATCGAAGCGTTTTCTCATAATTTGCTAAACTTAAAACCCCTTCTTTACTGATAAAACTTTTCCAAAATGAGGCAAGGAAAGGGTATAGATACAATAACAAAATTACCATTACTGCAGGAAATACTAATATATAAGGAAGAATGTTAGTATAGGAGTGGGGCCTTTCGGCCCCAACCCCTATTTCGCTCTTTCCAACAGCCAATTCATTTTTTAAATTGTTTTCCATTTAATTTCTCCTGAATCGGTTATATCCCAATCTTATTCGACAGCCTCTAATATTGCATCAAAATAATCTCCCAGCGGGAAAGCCAGACCAAATTTAGCTAACATTTCCGGGGTTACATCTTGATATATTATATCGAAAGTTTCTTTGGGAACAAAATCTTTAATGTAACTTCCGTCAATCCCCGGATACCAGTTAAATCTTTTCACAATTTCCTCTGCTTGTACAGCTGGCGAAGTAACAAATTCAACAAAATTTTTCGCTTCTTCGGGGTGAGGTGAATTTTTAGGAATTACAAAATACATAGGTTGTCCTGGCATACCTGGTTCAGGAAGAAGAATACGGGTTGCCGGATCTAATTTGCCTTCTGCCATCCAGCTTAAGAACATATCCACCCAGACCGGACCCATCCAAATTTCACCTCTATTAAGCGCATCAAGGGTGGCTACATTTCCACCGGTTAAAGTAACATTTTTATTAAATTCCTTTAGTTCTTTAATTGCTTCATCCCAGGTAGCAATTTCGGCTTCATCAAAAGGCCCGGTAACTGCATACTTTTCATATTTTCCCGTCTTCCAATAAATCCAGCCGCAGGTAAATGCTACTCCTGACATTCCACCTTTTATCCCATTGTATCCAAATTTTCCTGGATTTTCTTCGGCCCACCTAACTATCTCTTCATAAGTTTTAGGTGGATCAGTAACATATTTTGGATTAAAAGCGATAACTGCCTGACTATGGAACATGGGCATACAATAACCTTCTACATCAACACCGAGAGATTTTTTAGCAAATGGTGAAGTAATATATTGCCAGGTATCTATGTCTTTAGCATATTCAAGTAAGAGATCTTCTTCCATTGCCCATTTTAAGAAAATTTGATGTATCATTGCTACATCTACATCACCTTCTTTTTTATCCTTGTCTGCCATTATTTTTTCAAAAATTCTACGGGATCCTGCATTCCCCGGACCAGTATGAACTGTCATCACACTAACATTAGGATACTTTTCGCTAAACTGCGGACCTATTACATGCTGGCCAAGAGCAAGCATATTCACATCTCCGGCAGTCATATATACCAACTTTGTATCTTTAGCAGAAGCACCTAAAGTAAAAACGCCTATCAAAATAATACTTACCATCAAAAAAATTACCCAAAAATTTGTAAGTTTCTTAAACATAATCTTTTCCTCCTCTAATTTTTTCTTTAAAAACGATGCTTTTTACGAAAGTTTATTGCAACTTTCATTTAGCTATTTTATTTCGTTAGACCACCTCCCTTACATTAGTTTCGCCTGAAATTAGTAGGCTACATCTGCCTGAAATATAAAATATGAGCAATCATCTATAATATATTTTTCATAAATTATTCGACTGAACCCACTCGTAGAGTTTTTTATAAGTAAAACTTTTTTCTTTAACAAAAAATTCAAATCCTACAAACCCTGAATATACTTCAGAGAGTTCCTTAAGAATAAACTTGAAGTCGAGTTCTCCGATCCAGGGCTCGCACCTGTAAGGAACATTTGCTACATGAATATATCCTACAAATTGGTGATATTTTTGTAGGGTTTCTAAGACATTTCCCTCCATAATCTGCATATGATATATATCATAAAGTATTTTAAGATGCTCGGAATTAATTGACTGAATTAATTCAAGAGTTTTTTGGAAATCATCTAAATAATAATTTTTATGGTCCTTTACAGAATTTAAAGGTTCAATCACCAACATAATGTCTCTCTTTTTTGCAACCCCAACCGCAGCCTTAAGATTATCATATAGGCGAAGTAATTTTTTTTCACTGCTTATTGAATTAATTTTTACACTTCCATCATTCTCTAATATATCTGACAGTAACATAATACGTTTACACTTCAATTTCTTTGCAACATCTATTGAAGCATTTACTTCTTGAATAACTTTTTCTTCATTATCTAAAGTTAAAGATGATATTCTATTTCCGCTAAAATTTGAAACCTCCAAACCACTATTGATAATTATTTCAAGATCTTTATCTCTCCAGTCCCAAAACTCAATAAATTTAAATCCTGCTTGTTTTATTCTCTCCAATTTTCCTTTTAAATTCTCTTTGGAATATATTGAGTCTATACATAATGAAAATTCCATCTTCTTTCCTTTCCTGGTTAAATTAATTTTTTAGTCTTAAATCTCTACAATCGAGCAGGTGTTTCCCCGGTTCTAACTATCTCTATAATATCTTCTGCTGAAACTTCACCTTTATTAAAATCTCCTATTTTTTCTCCGTGCTCTAAAATAGTATATCTATCAGCTACTGAATAAACATGGTAGATATTATGTGTAATAAAAATTACCGACAATCCCCTTTCTCTCGCGTCAGTCACATAATCAAGAACTTTGTGGGATTCTTTAATTGAAAGAGCTGCTGTTGGTTCATCAAGAACAAGAAGTTTTGCCCCGAAATAAATTGCCCTTCCTATAGCTATCGCCTGTCTTTCCCCTCCAGAAAGGAGTAATACTTCTTCATCAACCGAACGAATTTTAATACCAATCTCTTTTAAAGATTTTTTGGCAACTTTGTCTATCTTCTTCCTATCTAAAAAATTTACCACTTTAGCAAATTTTCTTACCGGCTCCCGTCCGAGGAAAAAGTTCCTGGCAATACTCATTAAATCAATAAGAGCAAGGTGTTGATAGACTGTTTCAATACCCATATCTCTTGCCTTTCTAGGAGAATCTATATGTTCTTTTTTCCCTTCAAAATATATTTCCCCACTATCTGGTGGACATACTCCGGTTAAGACTTTTATAAGCGTTGATTTCCCGGCACCATTATCTCCTACAAGACCTACTACTTCTTGATGTTTAACCGTAAAATCAACATTTTTTAAAGCTTGAACTGTGCCAAATTGCTTGCTTATTCCTACCATTTTAATTAAAAAATCATCTTTTTTCATTTTATTGCCCACCCCTTTAATTTGGTATTAGTAATTACAGCTAAGATTAAAATAATACCAATAAATGCCTGATACCAATAAGCAGGAGCACCGGACATAATTAAACCTGATCGAACCATCCCCATTAAAAGAACTCCAAATAATGTACCAATAAGATTACCGTATCCTCCGCTCATTAAGGTACCTCCAACTACAACGGCAGCAATTGCCTCAAGTTCCATACCGGTACCTCTTAAAGGATCAACTGAATTAAAACGGGCAAACTGAATACAGCCGGCTAAACCGGCAAGCATTGCGCAAATAATAAAATTTATAACTTTAACTTTATCCACAGAAATTCCTAATACCCGAGCGGCTTCTTTATTCCCCCCGGTAGCATAAGTAGAATTCCCATAGGGCGTTTTAGTTAAAATTATATTCAACGAAAAAATAACTATAAAAAACCAAATTGAAGAAATCCGAAATTCTCCCAGAAAATGACCATTTAATCCACTTAAGAAAGAAGAAGTTCCCCAATAACGAACTGCAAAACCTCCGGTAACTGCTAATAATATCCCTCTCCAGAACATTAAAGTGCCTAAAGTAGTAATAAAAGAAGGTATTTTATATTTTACTGTAATAATTCCGTTAATCAATCCTATAAAAGAAGCAGCTGCTAAGGCTAATAAAAATCCAATCCATAAAGGAATCCCTGCATTGGCAGTGATAGCAAGAATCATGGCGGAAAACCCAAAGGTTGAACCGACAGAAAGGTCGAATTCCCCGGTTATCATCAAAAAAGTAATTCCCGCTGCCACAATTCCAAGTTCTGACGCAACAGTTACGATACCGGCGAGAGATTCTAAACTTAAAAAACGGGTAGCAGTAAAGCAAAATACAACGAAAACTAAAACCAATCCTACTAATGCACCAAATTCCGGATGAGTCCTAAATAATAAGGCAATAGAGGAATTAAATTTTGACCTCTTCTCCATTCATTTTTCCTCCTTTTAGTAATTAGTGTATTAATAAGTTGATAGGAAGGGAATTGTTTCCTTCCTATCAACTTATTTTTATTTATTCATCTTTTACCAATATTTCTGCATTACTAACTCTTCAACATCCTTTACATTTGAAGCGTCAATAAATCCAGGTCCGGTCAGTACATCATTAGCAGGAAGGAATTTGTATTTGTTTAAAAGGTAAAGGAACTGCATTGGTAAATATCCTTGCAGATATTGTTGCTGTGAAATAGTAAATAAAGTTGTCCCTTCTTTTATGGAATGTACAACTTCATCTGACACATCAAAAGCGCCATGGATTACCTTTCCATCTAAACCCTGTTCTTTTAAGAAAGTAATTACATATGCACTATCTATAGAGCCCAAACTAAAAATGGCATCGGTATCAGGATTTTTTGCGAAATATCCTTTTAGAATTTCAATTGCTTGAGTCGGGTCTAAGTAGGTGGCTAACTTCTCTGCGGGTACTCCATTTGCTGTCATTACTTCAATAAAACCTTTAGCTCTATATTCCAAACCCATATGCCCGATCTCATGAACAGTTACAACTGCCCGTTCTGGCTTACGAACTGCTAAAATTCTCTGAGCCGCTTTCTTGCCGGAGAGATATTCATCTCCACCTACATAGAATAGGTAAGGGATTCTTTCTGTTTCAGGACGAGGGTCAGGTACATTGATGGCAATTATAGGAATGCCTGCAGCAGCAGCTTTCCGAAGAGGAGCATCAAGGGCAGCGGGATCAGTAATAGTAACTGCTATTCCATCTGGTTTGGTAGCAATTGCGCTATTTAGCATATTAACAAGTTCTTCCACTGAATATTTAGCCGGGCCGGAATAAATAGCATTTATTGTGTCATCTGTCCCTTTAGTGATTGCTTCAGCTCCTTCTTTCATGCCTTTCATTACTACGCCCCAGAAAGGATCACCTGGGCCACCGTGAGATACAACGTAAAAATTGAATGTTTTTGCTTCCACAATACCCCCGAAAAGAAGTGCGGTTAAACATACAAATACAAACATTAAAGCTAAGCGAGATTTTAAATTACTTTTCATTTTTTACCTCCTAAAATAAATTTTATTGGATTTTTTTAAACACATTTACATTTGAAAAAATACTTCCTTATAATCACCTCCTATTGTTAGTTCCCTGTTATTTAAAGTACAATCTCTTTTTTTCAGGGTATGGCTACAGGGAGTTTTTTGATTCTTCAAGAAGCTAATTTTTAGTATCAAATGCGAACGATTGCATTATAATAATTTAAATCTAAACAAATTCTTTTCTTTGATTTATCTTGACTGAATCACTTCTTTTAATTTCTAATTTTCGAGTATTTATACCTAGTTTTATTCACCAATTATTTACTGAGCTCATTAATAAAAATTCAAAGTAGTGATAAAAATAAGAAGGCATTTTCTCAGTGAAATTTTATAATTATAAAATAATATTATAATTATGCATTCGATTGCAGGTGATTTAATTTTACAACAAGGCAACCCCTCTTGTCAAAAATTTTTTATATTTTTTATATCATTTTTAAAAATATACAATATTAATAATATAGGGAATCACAGAGCTTCGTATTTAGCATATTGTAATTTCTTAAAATATGATTTGTCTTAAGAAACACATTAAATATGAATATCGCCACTTCTTCTTTTAATGTATCTACCAATAAATGGTAGCATTATTTAGATAATCTTTGCCGAACTGCCTCGTATAAAATTATTCCGGCAGCTACAGACGCATTTAAAGATTCGGTGGATCCCAGGATAGGAATTTTTATTTTTTTGTAAGCTGACTTCCTCCATATATTACTTGGTCCTCTATTTTCGTTTCCGATAACCAAAGCGAGAGGCTCTTTGAGGTTAGCGGAATAGTAATATTCCTCACCATCTAAATCTGCTACCATAATATTTATAGAGTGATGGTTTAACCATTTGACTGCCTCATCATTGTTAAGACCATTTACAATGGGTACCTGAAACAGGGAGCCCATTGTAGATCTAATAACTTTTGGATTGTATAAATCTACAGTTCCTTTAGTTAATAGTACTGCGGTAGCACCTACTGCAGCACTGGTTCTTATGATTGTTCCAAGATTTCCGGGATCCTGCAGGCCATTTAAAACAACTACCAAAGGATTTGTACCAAGAGTTACATCTACCAATGATATTTCCATTTGTTCAAGCACAGCTATTGTCCCTTGGGGGCTAACTGTATCTGAAACTTTCTTAAATAGATTATCGGGCAGCCTTAAAACCTGGCAATCTTGATTAATTTTTGGTACACTTTCTACGGTTTCATTAATAATAAGGTATTTTATTTTTACTCCCCTATTATTAGCTTCCTCAAGAAGCCTGTTGCCTTCTATAAGAAATAATCCACTGTTTTCACGAACTTTTTTTTGACTTAAGGCTTTCATTAACTTATATATTGGGTTTTCCTTGGAAGTAATATCTTTATACTGTTTCATGTATGGTGCTCCTCTATATTTTAATTAGGAAAGACAAGTAAATTTCAGTGATTGTTTGTTATCTTTCCTGAAATCGGTAATAGCTTTGAAATCAGGCTGATATTAGATTATATCATTTTGTGTGGTTATAAGTAAGTTAAAGGTTTCTTTTCATACAGTCTGACATCCCCTTTTCTATTAAAATATTAACTATCTTATCTCTTTGAATTAATCATATATGCTGTGTAACCTTTGTATTATTTATTTAAGTTTAGTTACTGAGCATTAACATCCGTCACCTGTCACGCCTAATGGATTCATCACGTAAAATGAAATCTGTGGAATAATATGTTATACTATCCAACAGAATTTAAAAATAAAATGAGTAAATAAAAAATAAACTCACTAAAGCAATTACCCTAAGGTACGTGGCAAGAAAAGAACTAAAAAAAATTCGAAACCCCCGGAAAGTTTTAATTATTTTTTTTATATAAGGAGGAAGCATAGAATGATTAAAAGAACAAGATTCAGTCTTAATAGAATCATTTATCCTAAATTGAAATTAGAGGATTTTTTTAAATTCGCGAAAGATTTGGATTTGAATAAAATCGAACTACGCAATGACCTTCCCGGAGGGGAAGTAACCGACGGTTATTCCCATGAGCAGTTTAAAGAACTTTCTAAAAAATATGAAATAGAAATATTAACCATTAATGCCTTGCAAAAATTTAATTTAGCCGCAATTTTACCGGAGACCATAAAGGAATTGAAAAAATTAATTAATCTTTCACTATCTATCGGTTGCAAGGCAATTGTATTATGCCCTAATAATGATGTTAATGATAAAAGAAATCCGGGGGATATTTTTGAAGAAACAGTAAAGGCTTTAAAATCTTTTGGTCCTTTATTTCAAGACAGCGGCATGCAAGGTTATTTAGAACCTTTAGGATTTGAAGAATGTTCTCTCAGGTCATTGGTTACGGCAATGAAAGCTATTCAAGAATCAGGTTATCCTGTTTATAAAATTGTTCATGATACCTTCCATCATCATCTCGGTCCCGATACCTTTGATACAATTAAAAACGATTATGATATCTCTTATACCGGACTAATCCATATCTCCGGGGTAGAATACACTATCCCCGTTGAAGAATACCGAGATAATCATCGTGTTTTAGTCACTGCACAAGATAGGCTTCAAACCAAGGAACAGATAGAATTACTCCTCAAACTTGGTTATGCGGGAAATATTTCTTTTGAACCTTTTTCTCAAAAAGTACAAGAGATGGAGATTGGAAAGATAAAATCAGCAATTGACCAGAGCATAGAATATATAAGTAAATAAAATAATAAACAGAATATAATGAAGATAATAGAATAGTTGGCCATCTTTTAGTTGCACAGTTAAAATTATAAAGAAGATTTATTAAAATGATAAAGATATTTTTTTACATTTTTTATTCTTCTTTTTCTTCCCAGTTTAGAGACCTACTGACTGCTCTCTTCCAGCCCTTATATAAATCTTCCCTCAAACTTTCCTCCATATTGGGGGAAAATTCTTTATCCACTTTCCACTTGGCAGCAATTTCTGTCTTGTCTTTCCAATAGCTAACCGCTAGCCCTGCCAGATATGCTGCTCCCAAAGCAGTAGTCTCGGCAATTTGAGGTCTTGCCACCGGGACTCCTAAGATATCGGATTGGAATTGCATTAAGAAATTATCCCTAACTGCTCCACCATCGACTTTTAATTTTTTCAAATTAATCCCTGAATCTTTCTGAATAACTTCCAGGACATCACGGCTTTGATAAGCTATTGCTTCTTCTGCGGCTCTTAGGATATGTTCTTTCTTTGCCCCCCGGGTCAGTCCTACAATGACACCCCGGGCATACATATCCCAGTAAGGGGCACCAAGACCCACAAAGGCGGGGACTAAATAAACCCCGTGGGTATCCTTAACTTTTCGGGCATATTTTTCAATTTCGTCCGAACTTTTTATCAGCTTGATTTCGTCTCTTAACCATTGCACTACTGCTCCACCGATAAAGATACTCCCTTCCAAGGCATATTCTACTTTACCGTTAACCCCCCAGGCAATAGTAGTCAAAAGACCATTCTTAGAAGGAACAATTTTCTCTCCGGTATTCATCAAGATAAAACATCCGGTTCCATAGGTGTTTTTAGCCATACCCGGATCGTAACAGACCTGGCCAAAAAGGGCGGCCTGCTGGTCTCCGGCATCACCGGAGATAGGAATTTCTGCTCCGAATATTTCCTTATCAGTATGACCGTAAATATAACTTGAAGGCAAAACTTTGGGGAGTATCTCCCGAGGAATATCCAGCTCAGTTAATATCTCTTCATCCCAATCAAGATTATGAATATTAAATAACATTGTGCGAGAAGCATTAGTATAATCGGTTACGTAAGTCTTACCTTTAGTTAAATTCCAGATAAGCCAGCTGTCTACTGTACCAAAGAGGAGTTCTTTTTTTTCAGCCCTTCTCCTGGCCCCGCTTACGTTATCTAAAATCCATTTAACCTTGGTGCCGGAAAAATATGCATCGACCACCAGCCCGGTCTTTTTTTGAATAATCTCCGCCAGCCCTTTCTTTTTAAGCTGATCACATATAGGAGCAGTCCTTCGGCATTGCCATACAATAGCATTATAAACCGGCTTACCGGTTTTCTTATCCCAGACTATAGTAGTCTCCCTCTGGTTGGTTATGCCGATAGCGGCTATATCAACCGCTTCTAAGCCAGCCTTATCTAAAGCATCTTTGGCCACTTCTACCTGAGAAGACCAAATTTCCATAGGGTCATGTTCTACCCAACCCGGCTTAGGATAGATTTGTTTAAATTCTTTACTGGCAGTACTAACTATAGATCCACTATGATTAAAGATTATCGCCCGAGAACCGGTAGTCCCCTGATCCAAGGCCATGATATATTTTGCCAACCTTAACACCTCCGAATATATTCCTGATTATTTGTTTCATTTAAGATATAATAACATTTTTTAAATTAAATAATAAAAAAATCTTTTAAAGTTGTAAAATAGCTGGACGAGCTATCTTGTTACTCTGATAATTTATCTCAATCTTGGGCCAATCTGAGTCTTCGGTTATTATCTCATAACCTTTTTCAGTAATGAGAATGGTATCCTCACTCTTTACCCCTTTAATGGAAGGATTCCAGGCAAAAGCTTGATTTGGTTGCACAATTTGGAGGGAATTGGGAGTGGCTATATAATCTCTGGTCTCATAACCGGTAGCTCCACCTTGATGGTGAAACTTCCATTCATCCGGATAACCAACTTCTTCATAAGTATTAATAGTATTCTGAAAAATATCAGCAATTTTCACACCTATTTTAGTATTTAAAATAAAACTCGCGTCTACCTTAGCTACCGCGTACAATTTTTCTTTTAACTCCTGTGGAATTAAACCAAAATATATAAAACGAGTCATATTTACGATTAACCCATCTCGCTCAGCACAAACAACGACCATAACGTATTTTCTTATTTTTTTATCTTTTGGAATAGGGTGGCGATAGGCGAAAATTCTCTCATCAGAACCAATCAAAACTAAATGGGGGTTAATATTTTTAGACCAAAGATTTTGAGCCAATCTGCCTCTAATTTCATTTTCTGTCTCTCCCGGTCTTATATTTTTACAAATTCTTGATATGATTTTAGAAGTTTCTTTACCCAAAATTTTATACCTTTTTATCTCTTCAGGTAATAAGGAAAAACGCAGCTGTTTAATCTCTTCTTGTAAATTATTCACCCCGGGTAAATAACAGTCTGCGCCTAAATGATAATCCTCTATTAAATTTTCTAATAAATCTTTTTCAAACCACTGGTTAGTTACAGGTTGAAAACCCCTTTCGTCTAATCTCTCTTCTTTAAATATCCGTTCTGCTTCAATATTATTAACCAAAACCAAAATCTTATCTTTTAAGACAATTAACCGAGCTGCCCCTTCTTCGCTGGTACAGACAATCCTGTTTTCCATACCGCCAGTCAACCAGGAAATATTACTATTTTTAACCAGGATAAGGCCATCTAATTTCTTATTTTTTAGTAGATGGTAAACCCTGTCCCTTTTGACTTTTAATTCATCCATAACTACTTCCCATATTGTTTTAATTCTATTACTTTAGCTCCCTCAGCAGGTGGGGTTACATATATATCAGGAAGGATACCGGTAATTTTTTTATATCCCTGCTTAATCGTTTTTTCAAAGGCATCAATATATTCTCTTCTTAATAAATTTACGGTACAGCCCCCAAAGCCAGCACCAGTCATCCTGGCCCCCAATACTCCTTCCTGTTTTAATGCTAAATCTACGAGAAGATCTAGTTCAGTACAACTTACTTCGTAATCATCCCTAAGGCTTTGATGGGATTCTATCATCAGTTGACCAAAGGCAGAATAATTTCCTATCCTTAATGCCTGTACTCCTGCTTGAACTCGATAATTCTCTGAAATTACATGCCTGGCTCTACGGGCGATAACTTCCGGTAATTGTGCCTGATATCTTTCATATTCATTTATACTAATATCTCTTAAAGCACGTATCTCGCGGTTCAATTTATACTTAAAAAATTCGACAGCTATTTTACACTCTTCTTTTCTTTTGTTATATTCAGAATTCACCAGCCCTCTTTGAATCTTGGAATTACAAATTACTACCTGATAATTATGGTCTTTAATGGGGACTGGTTCATAATCAGTAGATCTACAATCAATAAAAAGAGCATAATTTTTTTGGCCCAAACAGGAAACGTATTGGTCCATAATGCCACAGGCAACACCTACAAAATTATTCTCTGCTCTCCGACAGAGATGAGCTATTTCTACCGATTTAATCTCCAATAAATTTAACTTTGTTGAAGTTAAGGCAGTAACCACCTCTAAAGCAGCAGAAGAACTCAATCCCGCTCTTTGAGGAATATTACTGATAAAGATAAGATTTGCTCCTTGTAAAGGAAGCCCTGTCTTTTGTATCTCATCCATTACGCCCATTAAATAATTGACCCAGGTATTTTTATGCAGAGGAATTAATTTATCTAAAGAAAAATCGATTTCGGTATTATAGCCAAGATCAAAGACTCTAATCATTCGATCGTTTCTTAATTGACCCAGCATAATTATCTTTTTTCCGATAGCTATCGGGAGAACAAATCCTTCATTATAGTCAGTATGTTCACCGATTAAATTAACTCTCCCGGGTGCAGAAAAAGCCCCTTTAACCAAACCGGTATCAGTATATTTTTCCTTAAATATCTTCCAGAGTTTATTTAAATCTTGCACCGAAATCTCCTCTTCATCTTATGTTATATTTAATTGTGTTTATAATTAATCTTCCAGTCAATTTTGTTTTTAGTTCGAAAACCTTTAATAGTAAACTACTCCATCAGGTGGCGCATTCCTTAATTCTTGAGCTTTTTCTTCAGGTAAAGAATTATTAATGAAGGCTCCAGCCCCTATTTCACTTCCGGCTAAATATTTAAGTTTATCTTTTGTGCGATAAGGGGGATAAAATTCAATATGGAAATGGGAATATTCTTTGCCTGTCCCATTAGTAGGTTGTTGATGAATGGCCATAATATAAGGGAGGACAAAACCAAAAAGATTATCGAATTTCATTAATATTGTTTTTAAAATTGCCGCTAAATCAATTTCTTCTTTTTCGGAAAAATCATTAAAAGAAGGAAGGTGTTTATTAGCATAGATGTGCACCTCATAAGTGTAAGAAACAGAAAAAGGGACCAGTGCGGTAAAAGAATCATTACTAATAATAATTCGTCTGCCATCTTCTTTTTCTTCTTCTAAATTTTTGCAGAAAAGACATTTCCCTTCTTTTTCTAAATATTCTTTACTGGAATCCAGTTCCTGTTCGATAATCGGCGGAATAAAAGGATAGGCATATATCTGGCCATGAGGATGATGAAGGGTCACCCCCACTTCCTCTCCTTTATTTTCAAAGATGAAGACATAATCTATATAATCTTTATCCCCTAATTCCCGATATCGGTCTCTCCATACCTTTATCAGCTTAGTATAACGGCTTAGGGGTTTCTCTGACATAATCCCATCATGGTCAGAAGTAAACAGAACTACCTCGCAAATTCCCTGAGCCTTACCATGCTTAAAAAATTTAGAGTCTTTTTCAGTTACTTCTGGCAAGTCTTGCTGTAAAGAGGGAAATTTATTTTCAAAAACCACTATATCATAATCTTCCACTGGTACTTCTGTAGGCAATCCACCTTTTTTAGTAGGACAGAGGGGACAATAATCTTTCGGGGGTTTATAAGTTCTATTCTGTCGATGAGTGGCTATTATTATCCATTGCTTCAGGATGGGATTCCATCTCAGCTCTAACATCCCTACCCTCCTTTTCTTCTTCTTTCGTTTCATCAGTAAATGTATAATAAATTAAATAACGACCATCTTCTTTTTTAATTCTTTTCTTGTGTATCTGCATCAAAACCACCTCAGTTAATTTAATTCTATGTTATTTTAATAATATTAATTAACTCAATATTAAGAGATATATACTTATTTATAATTATCCTTTAATAGAACCCGTAAGTAAACCTTTAAGAAAATTTTTTCCCAACAATATATAAACTATTAATGTTGGCAATACAGTAATTAAGGCACCTACCGTTGTATATTCCATTCAACCACTTGGCTGCCAGCTAAATTCACCAGAGTAACAGTTATTGATTGTTTTGTTGGTTCGCTTGTAATTATAACAGCAAAAGTAATTCGTATCAGATATTGGTAAACTACTATATAATTATCACTACAAAGCCGATGGTCGGTATAAGGGAAAGAACTTTTCTATAAAATTTATACATTATAGTAATTTTGAAAAATCAGTGTAGTATGTAGTAATAGGAAGACCATATATCATATGTACTAAAACTAACCCTATGTAGAACCATATAACTTTATAGACTGAAGAAATCTAATTAAAGGAAAAGGGGAACCTCTGATACAGAATAAACATACCAAATAAAATCAAAATAAAGAAAAGATTTACCCTTTGAACTTTTATAAAGGGAGGAAAGGATTATCCACTCTTTCCTCCCTAGTTGAAAAAAATATATTACCTAACTCCTTGCTCTATTAATGTTTTTAATTCTCCAATATTTTGTGGGGTAGCAATGCCAACTCCTGTATTAATATCAAGACCAGGGATATTATATTTTTTCATTAGTACCACCTGTAAAACAGGAAAAAATCCTTGCAGATAGAGCATCTGATCAAATGATGCACTTACATAACCTCTTTCAATACCTTCAATAGTAGCAGGTGAAAGATCTATTCCTCCGACAATGACTTCTCCCGGTTTTTTTCCTGCTGCCTGTAACACTTTCATCATATTTGAGGTTACATTACCATGTTGGGTACCAATAGCTTTTACATCAGGATTTCTTTCCAGATAAGCGGTAAGAATAGGGATGCAAAGAGATGCCTCTGTATCTACTTCAGGAGAAATATCGAGCTTTTCTACAACTAACCCAGCATCTTCAAGTGCATCAACTATTCCCATAGGACTTTTTCTCCTTCCTTCTTGTGAGAAAAGTCCATAGACCAGAGCCTTATCTCCAGATTTAAGTCCTTGTTTTATCATAGCTTGACCGGTTAAATATCCTCCAGCATGAAGATCCGCCCCTGCATAGCCAAATCCTTTATCTTGGTATTTTGCTTGCAAGTTAGGAAGAGGATTATTTCCACTGGTTACTACAATCCCTCTACTTACCGCTTCTTCAACCAGTGCTTCAAATGCGCCTTCTCCAGGATGTCCCATAATAACAATTCCGTCAGGTGAAGCAGCAAGAGCTTCTTTAAATTGGTTGATCATTTTTTCTGATTGCCATGCTGAATATTGTTCAATGAGTTTTACACCCAAGTGTTCAGCAGCAGCTCTAGCCCCATTTGTACGAGCAAGGGTTGAGGGATCACCTTCTGTGCCACCCATCTGCATATAAACTACCATTCCCGAACCTAATAGTTCTTCATCTCCTGCGGCACTTACAATTAAACTTGTACTGGCCAATAAACCACACATAATTAAAGACATAATTAAAATTATTAGAAATTTTTTCATTTTTACTTTTCTCCTATTTTTAAATATTTTAAAACTTTTAGAAAGCCCACATATTTATATCAACAGAAAAAATCTTATTTCCATTTATTCACCTCCTTTTTTCAGCTATTTTTTAGATTTTCTTTCTTCAATAAAGAATTTTTCTCGCCTCCTTTTTTTATAAAAAATTGTTATTTATTTTTTTAAAGATTTTTAATAAACACAGATTCTTTTATTCTCTCTTTTATCCCTTCCCCTTTTTCTCGACTTAATATAATATTTAAACTAACAGAAGCAGCCATCACCAGACCGGTAACTAAACGTGTCCAGTATCCTCCAATTCCGCTGGCAACCACTCCTGCTTCCAAAGAACCTACAATATAGGCACCAAAAAAACTTCCTATGATCGTTCCATACCCTCCGGCGATAGACGTTCCGCCGATAAAGACTGCTGCCATAGTTGGTAAAAGAAGTCCCGCGCCCTGGGTTGTCCAAAAATTTATCATCTCTAAAGTTAATAAAACTCCGGCAAAAGCAGAGATTATTCCCATAAATACAAAGAGTTTTATTTTAGTGACAATAACATTTACTCCCATCACTTTAGCTACTTCTTCATTATCACCAATAAACAAAATATGTTCACCAAAAGTATGTCTATTGAGAATAAACCACAAAAATACTGCCACAGCAATCCCCCATAAACTTTGAGCAGGCACTAAACCTCCAATTCTTCCTACAAATAAAGTATGAATAAAATATGGTCTAATCTCCTTAATATTCCAAGAAAGTCCACCGGATAAAAGAATAGTCAACCCATTCCAAAAAAATTGGGCTGCTAAAGTAGCCATTATAGAAGGAATCCCAATTTTTGCCACCATCCACCCATTCACCAGACCTACTAAAGCACCGGAAGAAAGCGCGAGAATAAAAGCTAACCAGGGTGTTCCGAAGGTGCGAAAAACATAACAAAACATAAAACCAGAAAAGGCAATTATTGCGGAAAAACTTAAATCCATTTCTCCGGCTGAAATGACAAAGGTAAGACCCAGAGCTAAGATTAAAAGTGGAGGAACTGTTTGTAAAAAGGACATATAAATCCTATAACCCGTAAACACACGAGGAGCAGAAATTATAAAAAGGGTCATTAAAGCAATAAATACTCCTATGATTGTGAGACCTTCAATTTTTACTAATTTTGCAATAGATTGTTTTAAATGTTTCATTATATGATGTTCTCCTTATTTTCCATGGGCATATTTAAGCATAAACTCATTAAGCTCTTTTATAGTCACTTCGCTTTTTTTCATGGTGGCAACTATTTTCCCTCGATCTAAAATTATAAATTTATCTGAGATTTCATATACATCTGATAAAATATGAGAAATATAGATACAAGCCCTTCCGGATTCTTTTATCTTTCTCACAAAATTTAATACTTTACGAACTTCCTTAAGTGATAAAGCTGAGGTTGGCTCATCGAGTATTATCAGTTCTGCATCAAAATACATTGCTCTACCAATTGCAATTCCCTGTCTCTCTCCCCCTGACAACTTATTAGCTTTAGATTCCGCAGTAATTCCTACTCCTCGAAAACCAATCATATCAAACATAATCTTCCGAGCAATTTCTTTTTCTTCTCGAACTTTAATAAATCCCAAACGATTGGTAATTTGCCTTCCGATAAAAAAGTTTCTCCATAAGTCCTGCTTTTCTCCCAACGATTTATCTTGAAATACTGCTTCAATTCCTAATTTATAAGCTTGCTTAACATTGTAATCTCTAAGAGAAACTTTTTTATCGCGAATATATATTTCTCCATTAGTGGGAGGGAAAACGCCGGTTATAATTTTAATCAATGTTGATTTACCAGCACCATTGTCCCCAATTAATCCCACTATCTCGTTGACTCCTATTTCCAAGTTTACTCCTTTAAGTGCAGCAGTATATCCGAAATATTTTTCGATATTAATCATCTTTACTGCATTTTTAATTTTTCTTTTTTCTGCCACAAATTACCTCCTTGAAAAACTAATAAATATTGAATAATTATAATACAGATTAATTTTTCAATATTAATCATAATCACTACGTTTCTCTTACAACAAGTTCTACTCCCAACATTACCTTTTTTGTCTTTTTTCGATTACCATTTATACGGGAAAATAATAGTTTAACGCTCTTCACGCCTAATTCCTGTTTCTTTAATCTGATAGTAGTTAATGCTGGACTGATAAGTGAACTGAAGAGGATATCATCGTAACCAATCAATCCGATATCCTCAGGTATTCTTAGGCCTTTTTCTTTTATAGCCTGCATAGCTCCAAAGGCCATCATATCGTTGTAGGCAAAGATAGCAGTAAAATCTAAATTTTTTTCCAGCATCTGCTTGGTTCTTTCATACCCATCTTCTATATTTATATCTCCCACACTTATAAGTGACTCATCTAAAGATATTCTATATTTATTTAAAGCCTTTTTGTATCCTTCCAATCTGCCTTTAGCAGGAGATTTATATAAAAAACCATCTATTAATGCTATCCTCTTATGTCCTTTTTTAATCAAATATTCTGTGGCTAAAAATCCCCCTTTAACCTCATCATTATAAATCGCATCTACCTCAATATTTTTAAAATCTCTGCCCACAACCACAAAAGGGATATTTGCATCAATAAGATTTTTTATATCGTCATCTCTATCTTGAACCGGGGCTATAAGCAATCCATCTACCCGTTTCGCCAATAGCAGATTTATCGCTTCTTCTTCTTTCTGGTAATCTCTTTGAGTGTTGGCAAGAATTATGTGGTAGTTTTTCTCTCGTGCTGCTTCTTCCATTCCACTTAAAACTTCAGCATAAAATGGATTCCTGTTGTCGGCAATTACCACCCCTATAGTTCCGGTTTTCCTGGTTCTTAAGGCTACTGCTGTAGCATTTCGAACATATCCCAATTCTTTGGCAATCTGGATTACCCGCTTTTTAGTTTCAAGATTAATATCAGGCTTGTTGTTTATTGCTCTCGATGCAGTATTTACAGAAACTTCTGCTTTTTCTGCCACCATCTTTAAAGTTATATACTTCATGTTATTTTTTACCTTTCGTTAACGTTACCGATAACGTTATCATTAAAATATCACAAAGCAATATATATGTCAAGATGTCTTAGAGGGATGTCTTAGAGGGAATTTTTTATTTTTATTGACGCATTAATTAATATTATAATTTATTTAGGTGAAATTTATTAATCAAGAGTTTGATCAATTAAACATCCATATTAATTGATAAGCATTGTCTTTATGAAGCTAATAAATAGAGGGGCTTGCTCTCGTGAAAACGGGGGGACGCCTGCCCTACGATTATATATAGATCATCAAGGGTGTATGGCAGTACGCTTTTTAGGGGGCAGAAACATGGTCTGCCCCAACATATTATATATTATTATTTTCTTTTCGTGCCGATGTTCAGGTAGTTAGCAATATTGGCATTGGCATCTATGTGGAATTTAATCTTGCTGATTGTGGAAGTTAAGAGGGTGGCTACTCCCGGCCCATGTCCGGCAATGACACAATCACTATGAACTACTATACCTATAGAGACTGCTCCTTCTCTATAACTTCTTCCGTAACTATTGTCCGCATCACTAATCGCCACAATATCTCCAAATCTAAGCTTATCTAATTTGTATTTCTCCACCATCTTCTTATCCGCTGTGGTAATATCGTAATCCCCACTAGCCACACTGGCAGAACCCAATCCGGAGCCCATCAGTTTAGCTGGAATCTCACAGGTAACCGGTACGCTAATGGTGCTATCACCCGCCTCTTTAATCTTCATTTTTTCTAATAAAGAAGGGTCTAAATTAAAAACTTTTATCTCGGGGTAGTCTAATAATTTTAGTCCTTGTCCATAGGCTTTGACCAAAATCTTATCCCCGATGCAAAGTTTTTCTAAAGCTTCCTGAGCAAAATCAATTAATACATGCTCAATACCTCCGTGATGCCCGGTCACTATCCCTACAGCTCCTTTGGCTTCTCCGCTTACTACCCGAGCTTGATTTCCCATACAGGCCAATATATTGTAGGCACAGTTAGGTCCGTCATCTCTCTTTTCTTCATTTACTACCGTAGAAACTCCGGGTTCCACGTGGTCGGCCTCCCAACCGAAAGCACAATCACCAACTTTAATATTATAAGTTATGCCGCCTACCCCGGGCACTACCACCGGTTTGCCGTCATAAGTAATCCTATAAGGGCCTCTTCTTACCGGATAACTCACTCTCCCTTGAACAGAAATCATTACTAACTTGTCTTTGTTAGTTTTTAACATAAATATTCACCTTCCTTTAAATTTATTTGAAGTTCTTATGGGCATGATGCATCATGCATTACTATTTTGCTTACTTTTCAGACAGTAACCATAATATAAAAATATAGTATTATTTATATTCGCTTTATCCAGCAGTGTGTTTAAGTATATTATTTTCTCTATGCTCGCTTTTGATTCCCGATAAGCCAAATATCCCCACCATTATTAAGGCAAATCCGGCCAATTGATAAAAGGTGGGCAGCTCTTTTAATATAAGCCAGGCAAGCAAAATGGAAAAAGTCGGATATACAGAGACCAGAGTGGTTGCTTTGGATAGGTTTAATCTCTTGATAGCTTCATACCAGATAGAATAATGTAAGGCAAAACCTATAATGCCCTGAAATATTAATAATAACAAGATATTAGTGATTCCTAATTTGTCGTATTGATTTGCGCCTTCTATGCTGCTCAGGATGAATAAAAAAGTTCCCCCGTATAAGGTCCTTGCCGTGGCTATCAACATCGGGGTAATCTCTTTATGGGC
>Ga0190348_1000111_pt1 | contig 22093 bp, 33 predicted proteins | sample 48721367_MG_FD_161658 | JGI IMG/M metagenome (GOLD analysis project Ga0190348, IMG submission 161658) | Hydrothermal vent microbial mat bacterial communities from Southern Trench, Guaymas Basin, Mexico - 4872-13-6-7_MG | ecosystem: Environmental > Aquatic > Marine > Hydrothermal vents >... | reverse complement strand
ACAAAGTCGCAGTAGCGTGTAGAGGATGCCATGTAAAAGTGGCAAACTACGACGACACAACTGCAATCGATGCAGGAGACCCACTCGAGGACAATGACAATGCAGTTGGTGGTACGGTCGGCGCACTCCCAATCTCTGCATCCGGTGCGACAGCTACACTCCACTACAGAGCAGGCTGGGCGCTGGAAGATATTGCCGGCGGCGGCACCGGGATCATGGAAGTCGATCCGGGGATAACCATACAGCCGAACGCATCATGAGGTGAACAAGAATGTCAACACTACCATTTACCAGCGGCGTTGATAATGCCCAGTTTGGCGGGCAAGCATCGCCCTGGCATAGAGAACATGAATGGCGTCTCACAAGGATGCTTGAGATTGCGGCAAATCCAGAGAGCGCAGAAGCGAAGCAGAAGACAGAGCAGATGATGCAGCTCGAGAGGGTTGCTCTTGAGCAGAGACTTCAGGGGATGCCGAGATACCTCAGTGAGCTCTCGGTTGCGGATTTCAAACAGCGCAGAGAACTGCTTCTGAGTGAGGCAATCGAATCCACCACACTCATCCAAGCCGAGTTCTACAACACTGTTCTGGAAGGCGCAGAACCGAACAAGGTCATGAGGAATGCTCTCCGGGTGATTCCTATGAGTAGCAACCAGCAGAGTTTCACGCTCGGCGAGACTGGAAGTGTGCTGCCGATTGTTGCAGAGGGCGCAGAGCTCCAGTCCAACAACCAGGACTACACGAAGGTGACACTGACCTCAAAGAAGTACGGCGAGAAGGGAATCATCACGAATGAGCTAATCGAGGATGCTCTGTACGACATTGTTGCTCTCGAAGTGGCGAAGTCTGGAGCAAGAGCCGAGAACACACTGAATCATGTCGCCCTGACCATGCTTCTGGATGATGCTGGGAAGGAGCATGACACAGCAGGATCGAATCAGGGGTTCAAGGCTGTGGCTGCTGCAAGAAAGACGATGAAGCAGGCGAACTACAATCCGGACATCTGCATCATCTGCGCAGAGGCGGAGTATGCTCTGCTCACGGACAGTCAGGTGGCGTATGCATCCTATTACGGAAGCACGGGACCCACTCCTGCAGTGGGAAGAGGGGTAGTGCCTCCATTGATGGGAATCAAGTTCACGCCAAGCCTCGATCCGGCTGACACGACCTACGACTCCAGCACCTACACATGGGACTACGGAGCAGACGGCGAGATCGGAATGGTTCTCGTGGACTCTGCAAGCATGGCAGGAATCATCGGGATGAGGCGGGATATCACCGTCAACAAGTATGATGACCCGATCAGAGACCTGAAAGGCGCAGCGCTCACTATGAGGTTCGCAGTGGGTTCGCCTTTCGACAACGGCATCTGTAGGGTCGAATATTAGATGAGACCCGGGGGCGCTATTGCCCCCTCGTTTCATCTGGAGATCAGGATGCTCTGCTCTCGAAACTCAGGTAAATACCTCTATGGCAAATATGCAAAACAGCGAGCCGCTGCTGTAGATGATAAAGAGCCATTCTCGAGCGAGGAGCAGGATTATCTCGATATCACGGGCACAGAGGGCACTGGCGTCCATCAGGACAGAACATACCAGATCGATTCCACGCCTGTCGATTCCAATCCGCTGAAGCAGTCCCAGCCAGAAGTAGAGACGATCGACATTCGTGAACTGCCGCAGATGGGAGGTGTGGTTGATTGAGTTATGCAACGACCGCAGAGCTTATCAGTATAACAGGCTCTTCACTCCAGACTTCGATTCTTCAGGCACTTCTTGACGAAGCCGACAGACAGATCAAGAGCCGCCTTGCATCTGCGGAGGTATCTGCGCCTGATACGGACGACAAACTCAAGTCTGCATGTCTCGCACTCGGGAAAGCATCCATTCTTGACAGGATGCGGATGGATGGTAGTCATGTGTCTGACCCGCAGTACAGCTGGAGTGCGGCAGAGCTGAACGATGCAATCAAACACCTGCGAGACGAGGCATGGGAATTTGTGGATTCTTATATCCTGACTTCGCAGACGCAGCGGTATAAATGGAATATTAGAAAAGTGAACGCATAGGAGAAAAACAATGGTACACAATGTAACCCCGATAATCGGGCTCACCCCCTTTGATTATGAGTCAATCACCGTCGCCGACTCTGCAATCGGGTTGACCGCGGCAAAGTATCTCGATGCCGAACATGCAGAGATGACGCTCGAGACTGCGCAGATTAGATTCCGTCTGGATGGCACTGATCCCACATCGAGCGAAGGGCATCTGGTTGAAGTAGGAGACGTAATCACATTGAACAGCGCAGCACAGATATCTGATTTCTCGGCGATCCGCACTGGCAGCACGTCAGGCGTGCTGAAGGTAACTTACTTCCACTGATGCACGAAGAGATGATTCACCGAGCTTCGCCCTGGTACATCGATGGGTTGACGGCTATCTTGCGAGATCCGCTCTCGCTGCAAAGCTCATCTACCTACACAAAGAGCATACGGATACCAGTATCAGAGCTTGGAAAGAATCCAACCAGTCCTCCTGCGGTCGTGCTGTGTGGCATCACGCAAGGATACAAGTTCACGTTGAACAGCGACAAAGCACATTATAAGAAGGCAATTGATGACGATTATGCGGGCGGGGATCTAAATATGCACTTTCACTGGACGAAATCCACAACTAACAGCGATCAGAGCGGCAAAGCCGTAAAGTGGCAGATGGAGTATCTGGTATTCAACGGTGTAGACGAGAATTGCAATTCCGGGGAGACTGCCGTGTCGGTGGAAGACGTATACGAAAGCGCGGTTCCAGGGCATCAGGTGGTGCACAAAACCGGTAATGTGACTATCCCTTCCAACAATTTTGAGGTTCATGACATGATCTCGATGCGGATAATGGCGGTGACGCCGTCTGGCACACCGCTGGATGATGATCCAGTGCTAACACACTGCGGCATTTCATATCTGGCAAGACATATAACATAAGGAGGAAGAATGATTCATCGCAGAAAGTCGATGCACAGCACGGGATACCTAAACGATGACGGCATGATCCGCCGGCATCGGTACTTCGAGTTCGATGTGAACAACACACGGGTCATCAGTGGACTGTTCAGCACGTTGCCAGGGCAGGAGATCAGTGTTGATTGGGGCGACGGATCGAGATCGACTTATAGCGGCGTAGATCAGGCATGGTCACATGACTACGGAAGTGCGGGTGATTACGTTATGCGGATATTCGGCTCGGTCGCGTTGACGAAGTTCCAGATGACAGAGTCTGGTGCTGATGTTTCGTTTGATCTCGCCGATCTGCCGAGTGGACTCACGTATTTCAGTTGCTGGGGCAGTAATACAGTGTCCGGCGATATTGCGAATCTGCCGAGTGGACTCACATACTTTGATATTCATGGCGATAATACAGTGTCCGGCGATATTGCGAATCTGCCGAGTGGACTCACGTACTTTGATTGCGTTGGTGATAATACAGTGTCCGGCGACATTGCGAATCTGCCGAGTGGACTCACGTTTTTCCGTTGTCGTGGCAGTAATACAGTATTTGGCGACATTGCAAATCTGCCGAGTGGACTCACGTACTTTGATTGTTATGGCAATAACGTTATTGCTGGTTACAGTGGCAAAACGTGGACAACGAAACCCGCCAAATTCCATTTCATTCCAGTCTCGCCCGGCGGGCTTTCGACCGCAGAAGTGGATCAGCTCCTCATCGACTTTGATGATGACCTCACGTGGGCATCTGGCAATGTGATCCTGCTCACAGGCGCAAATGCTGCGAGGTCATCAGATAGCGATGCTGCGGTGGCAAACATGGTAGCAGAAGGTGCAACAGTGACTACGCATTGAGGCGACATCATGATCAACATTGACACGAAAACAGGGATCAAGAAGATCACAGGCAAAGGATATCGGCTCGTGTACGCTGGAAAGCAACTTATCGACATCATCGAAGGCACAGAGAAGAGCAAGACATGGACGAAGCAGGAGGTCGAAGAACTGTCGACAGAGAAGATGGCAAAAGAGCGGGTTGCAAAACTGAAACTAATCGTTCCGGAGTACTTAGATCATCTAAAAGACATCAAACACACGCCGATTAAGGAGATCATGAAATGAAACAAATACTAATCGCAACAATACTCCTCCTGATCCTAACAGGATTAGCAGGAGCAGATCATGTAACCGAAGTCAGCATGGCGATGAAGGGTACATCCGCATCGTGGGAAGCCGGGCATACCTCTGTGTCCGATCTCTCCATCGCTGAAAAGCGAGCATTATGTGGAGCAAAGATCGATCTAAGCAAGCAATTTCATGTCGCGTCTGTTCGTGCGCCAAAACACGTCTCTTTTCCATCAGCATTCAACTGGCACGACATCAACGGTTCAGACTGGATGACACCAGTACGAAATCAAGGATCGTGCGGGAGTTGTTGGGCATTCGGCGCAATTGGAGCAGTCGAGGCATCTATCAACATCCTGAAGAACAATCCTAATTATGACATCGATCTCTCGGAGCAGCAACTGACATCGTCCTGCTGCAACGCGGGAGATTGTGGTGGCGGATACCCAACCGGCGCTCTCGGTTACATCAAAGATCACGGTGTCCCGTCCGAGAAATGCTTCCCGTACCGAGCAAAAAACAGCGCATGCACACCATGTGATGGCTGGGAAAATGATTCTTACAAGATCAGCAATTATGTTCACATCGATACATCCGATTACAAGTGGGCTCTTCAGAACTATGGCCCGATGGTTGTTGTGATCCGAGTGCCGGACGATTGGTTCTACTACAAAGCAGGAGTCTACGAGCCAGTCTGGGAGGGTGAAGTCGGCTGGGCGAACCACTGTGTCGTGCTGTGCGGCTGGAATGACAAGGAGAACGCGTGGATCATCAAGAACTCGTGGGGCAAATACTGGGGCATGGATGGCTATGCTTACGTGAAGTACGGTGTCCTCGAAAAATACAACTACGGCTACGCGATCGAGAAGCCAATAATCCCCGCACCACCACCGGAGCCAGGATCGTGGATCAAACCAGCATCTGCAATCGCATCATCGATGTACAGCGGAGCATACTCTCCGGACAAAGCGATCGATAGCAATAACCGGACTCACTGGTTCTCGAAGCGATACCAGAAAAACAACTGGATTCAGCTCGAGCTTAACGAAACTACCGTAATCGGTGCAGTTCGACTGCGATTGTATCAAACATTCATACCAATGCCCATCGAGATTCAAACGTCCATCGACGGCAAAAACTGGAAGACCGTCACGGACACCAATATCACAAAAGGAGGCGTGCTTTTTGAGATACCGTTTGAGAAAACGAAGTGCAGATACCTCCGGATAATCGAGAAGAAGCAGTACTACGGGTTGGCGATGCTTACCGAGATGGATGTACATGTATGCAAGGAGGATATGCAGAGATCATCGATCACTCTTGAGTATGCCAACGGATCGGTTCAGGTGATTCCGTTCGACAATGACCTCGCCAACATAACGATTATAAAGAATGGTACAAAAACATTGGAGTGGTGGAACACATGAAGATCGAAAAAATCACCGATGAAGTCATAGCGCTGACAGTTACCACAGCCGGAACTGCATTCGCAGGGTGGATTACATATCAGACCGGACAGATTCCGGAGTTCTTCGCAGTCGGATTTGGGATGGTTCTGATGCACTACTTCAAGAAAAACAGTAATGGGGGAACATCTGAAAAATGAGCGATATCGATCCAGAACTTCGTGACAAAATTATCGAGACGCACACCGACATGCAGAACCTCAAGCGGATGCTCGAAGACGGACGAAAAACATTTAGAAACCACGATGCTCGGATCAGGAATCTTGAGCAAAACCAGAGCAAAGTGATGGGGATCGTGGTCACGGTTGGTTCGATGATCACGATTATAATGAACGGACTGCTCTGGATAGTCAACAAGATATGGAAGTGATCATATTAGCGTTACCTACACAACCGCAGCCCTTGTGAAAAAGCGCGTGGAGTCCATAGATGCGTCCCTGCTAGATGCTGACATCGAGCAATACATCTACGAGGCAGAGACTATCATCGACTCGATTATGAAGTATTCCTTCATCGATACATTCGATGCGACAAAACATGCCATCCTGAGATCATGCGCCACAGACATCGCAGCGCACACATGTATCCGGTACAATCCAGCCTCGTTCCCGTCTCTCGAGACGGCGGAGATGACCGCAAACCTGATCTGGGAGAATATCCAGTTCCAGTTCTATCTGCTGAATGACCAGCGGATCGTAGACTATCTGAAATCGTTGTAACCATGTTCCGAAATCCCTTTGAGTTCCGGTTCGAGCCATTCGGCAGAGGGCAGTCCCGCAAACTTTTTGGATACCACACAACCCCTCGAGAATGGAAACACGGCGCCAGAGACATTCCGTTCGGCATGGGTGCACAGACGCTGTATGTGGACGGCACGAACGGACATGACAGCAATGATGGCGAGTCCTGGAAGACCGCGAAGAAGACAATCCAGGAGGCAGTGGATACTGCGGATGCGTGGACACAGATATTCATCAAGGCGGGGACTTATGCAGAGAATGTCTCTATTTCAGATGATTCAATACACTTGATAGGACAGTCACGAGATAGTGTGTTGATATCCCCAACGTCTGGATCTGCATTAACGATATCAGGAGATGGGGTGACAGTTCAAAAAATATCATTGCACAGCGCGCAATACACCTTCTGTGCGTTGTTATCCGGCGAAAACTTGACATTAGATACCATCCGGGTACATGAAGATACTTACCGGATGCTCGGCATAAAACTGACAACTCCAAACCGGACAGTGCTTAATAGAATTTATGCGACGGATGCTAACGCGATTCACGTAGAAGGAACGGCAAAATATCTCACTATTTCAAACTGCAAATTTGATTACACGACGGCCTATGGTTATGAGTATATATACTTAGAAGATGTATCTGAATCGGAGATATATAATAACGATTTTAACGTCCGATCGAACTCATACGGCGTGTATGTCTGGTCAGGGTGCTCTCGCCTTAACGTGTTCCACAATAATTTTTATGGAGACGGAACGTATTTGTACGATCTTGGCACGTATGCAACGTTTTTCGAGAACTTCTACGACAGCCATACCAACGTGGATAATGGCTTCGGCATCGCAACCGAGCCGTACACCTTCACTAACGGCACTGACCTGCGCCCCGTTGTGTGTAGAAGCGGCTGGAACTCTATCAGTGTACAGCGATCCCTCCTCCGCAAGAAGACCGCAGCCCAGACCAGCCAAGCAGCTACAGACGCCAACGGCACATCATGGGTAGACCTCAAAACCATCGCACCAACCACATCAGACATCGAACTCTACCGCATCAAGATGACTACTGGCGGTTCGTGGGCGGGCACAGCGAAGTATCGCATCATTATAGGCAGCACGAAAGTCTATCCATTCGGTGATGACAAGGACATCGACAGCGGTGTCCTGGAAGACTTTATCTTCCCGATTACTGTACAGATCAACGAGACCTGCAAGATACAGTTCCGCAGCACAGACTCCGGGGATGGTGCAGGAGAAACTGTGACATTAAACCAGCTCGACTACGCTTTGGTGGTGTGACATGGCTACCTACAAAAATCTCGGCGGCAATTCGGGGGTAGTGGCGTATGATATCTACGACGAGTCCATCGTTGTTCAATTTAGAAAAGGGAAACAGACAATATATGTCTATACGAAGGATTCTGCTGGCAAGACGAACCTCGATATGATGAAATGGTTGGCTGAATATGGTCAAGGACTCAACGGGTATATCAACCGCTATGCGAAGTATAGGTACTCCTTCAAAATGTGACTGCCTCTTCTGTTTAAGAAAAAAACGGCAGCACAGCACGCCCACGCCACGCGCCATGCTGCTAACAGGGTATAGAGGTCGTGGAAGTAATGGGTGTACCCAACAACAACTTCAACTTGGATGTCACCCTATATTAAACTTCCGCTCTGCGGGAAAGCACTGCCCGTTCTGCTTGCAGATCCGCCAGCATTGATGCGTACCGTTCCGCCTCCCGCCGCTCAAACTCGCGGGTGCGCTTGTTCGCTCGCGGGTTTGATCTCGCAATCGCATCGGTTCTCGCTGCCTTTATCTTCGTAATCATGTGATCGATCTGCTTGATCCGCTCACGCGCGTACTGCGCGCTGACTTCCTTTTGTTGCGTCATCCTAAATCCGCCCCCGTGAGTCTGTACCCGTGATCTACCTTCTCGAGATACTTATGATCGATGAGATGGTTGTACACAACCAGGATTCTCGAGAAGTATTCTGCCCGCGTGCTGGTGTGCCAATTGCGGCGAAGCATCACGTCAATCAATATTGCTTCAGGAATGGTGGACAGCACGCCATGCTCATCGAACCCCGCGTTACGTAACTCGGTGCAGATCGCCACACAGTCTGTTTTTGTGTCCGGTATGTTCATGTTTTCTGCTCCTTCAAATGTTGCAGAAGCCGTCCTTTGGCGATGATTCTGCCGCGCTTACGGCTATATTGATCCTTGCGGTTGCAGATAGCTACCCCATAGAATCCACGATAAGCGAGTTCCTTCTGCATCCATACCCCCGGGTTTTTGATGATCTCGGGGCACATATACGCACGAGTATCTAATTCGAAAATTGTTTCCAATCCGAGATGTCCAAAATGGTTCAGTGGGGTATCCGACACAATTGTGATTCCGTTGAAGAGTTGGAGTACACGACGATAAACACCGAGATGTATTTCCCGAACATGATATACGTATGGTTTCACGCCGATACGTTCAAATTCGGCGTCAATCCTTGATTCGAGTTTTGATTTCATATCTACCTCCTAAAAAATCGAAGAGATGCTACAGAAACCTCTCTCTCAACTGTCTATCTGTCTCCACGAGGTCAGCAACGATGCCATCAAGTTGTTGGTCTGGAGAGTTGTAGTATTGCTTGATCTTCCAGCCGTACTCGCCCTTTGCATTGCGAGTAAGTTCGATATTGTCTCTCTTCTCGTATTGTAGTCGTGCTTCATCCATCACAGTACCTCCGCGTCAATGATGTGCGGCGATTCGACTTCTGCTTCCGTCACAAGTCCGCTGATGCCTGCCCCTCGCTTAAGAACGATTGCCTCAGGGACTTTTCGCATCATCGCAGATGGATTCCTGAGCCAGACATTCTTCTTTGTGTCATACTCATCCCGCGATGCATACACCACAATCGGGTCCTGCCCCTCGAATTCTGCTCTCGCCCACGCACCGATCACTTTGCCACGACTTTTGAAGTCAACGATCTTGTGAGTCTTGATGGTCATCTGCCCGCCAACGAACTCCATCTCGAATTCATCGTTCTCGCAGACTTCCATCGATTGCAGTCCGCGGAATCTCGGATCCCGCTTGGCAATAGCGAGATATCCATCCCTACCGGTAGCGATTGTAAGCTGTCCAGTCCTCTCTGACTTCCAGCAGTACACCTCACGAAGGAATGGATTTAGCCCAGCCGCCTTCGCAACATTGAGGAAGTATGCGAACTCCTCCATTGTTGTTCCGACTGCGACGGTCTTTCGCATCACCTCAATCTGTGATGGCGACCATTCCATGTCTGCAAGCAAAGCAGGCAGAACCTCGCCTTCCTTCCGGTCGATCTGCTTCTGTTTGCATTTCTCCTGATGATTCAACAGATCATCAATGTCCTTGCACTCTTTGCCGCATATCTTGCAGATATGTGGCTCCGGCGTCGGCTTCGGTTCTGGCACACTTGGTTTCCGTTCTGGTTCTGGGACCGGTTCATGATCATCCGGATCGATCTCGCCATCCTCGTTCGCCTTCAGCTTCTTTGCTGCATCGCACGTCTCGATGTGCGCCAGCAATGCATCGATGTCAGTGAACTCTGCACCACACGCCTTGCAAACATGTGTTGCTTTTTGGGAGCGGGCAGATTCGTTGAGCGGTGGCAGTTCTGCTACTACCTCTGGTTTTTTTCGTGGAGGAGCGAGCTGTCCATTCTTAAGACGCCATCCCTCACCATCCAATAAGTATGCCTCGAGCCATCGCTCCGGTTTTCCCTGCGGCGGGTTTTTGAGCATCTTGAACGCGTACAGATGCTCGCAGAACGAGTCTGTTGTTTTGCCGCATGCGCAGCCGAGCTGTGTATCTTCGTCTCCATCGATGGCGCGTACGATTGTGCATGTATCTCCATCGATGCAGGCATAATACGCCTCGTGATCGAAGAAAGATATCCTCTGCCACGAGTATTTATCCTTCTTTGAAATCGCTTTGTTTTCCTCCGCGACATCCGGTTTCGCTTCCACGACAGGAAGCATGTGTGTTACGTCTGTTAAGTATTTCATGTTCACGCCTCCATCTCGATTGTGATTAGCGGACGGAACTGGTTCAACACAACGTCCAGCCGCCTCATGACCTCACCCGCGTTCTGTGAAGGAGAGACTCTGATCACGATCTCTGCATCTTTCCGCGACTCGGGCTTCAGAGTCCATCCGCCCGGAGTCCGCTCAAGATACTGTGCTTTCAACATCTCGTGATACTCATCGATTGAACGCTGCCCCCAGATATCGAGAGCGTGAAGCTGTTCATCGATGTCCTCATCGGTTATGATTTCTTTTCCACGCAGGGCGAGAATGATTCGCCCCGCAATCTTCGATTTCAATCGTGGCATACTATTATACCTCCTTTAAGCATAATTCATCTCAAGAGTATATAAACTTTTTGGTGTATACGCAGGATGATGAAAACTTGTGCGGAGATTGCAGCATACGCGAAAAGATTGTTCGTAATCCGGACAGATGCGAAAAAAATGTCAGAAGGGAGCAACCTTGGAATGCCCAAGCCGGCACCAGTTTTTTAATTTTGAAAATATAAAAGTTGCCAGGATGGAATGGTTCTGGAATGCCCAAGACCGGTGGGGATTTTAAAAAATTTGAAATATAAAAGCTGTCAGATGCCACGAAAGCTGGAATTCCCAAGACGGATGGGTTTCTTTTTTATTTTTTTCTTTTTATAAAAAACAAATATAACTTGGAAATTATAAAAAACAAACAATATTACTTTTGCGAATGAGAACTAAATATTGTTATGAGGCGATAGAATTAACCGGAGATAGTTTTATTCGGAAATAAATATTGTTAGCAAGTGATTATTTTACAGGTGGGGAAAGAGGAGCAGGTGGCGAGAGGAGCAGAAACGGGGTTCGCAGCAGCCCGCCTGTGCGGCGATCTCGGATGGACACGGTGCATAACATGGCTAAAAATGTCGTGTCATACAGGCGATTTACAAAAACTAAACATATTTAGGAAGTGATAAAAGTCTTGCAAAAAAAAATTAGTGGGTTTTCCGGTATTCCTGAACCGAGTTCGCCACCGCAACGGTGAACAGGAATGCCAAGAAGGGCAGAAAGCCGAAGAGCCAGAGCACCACCAAGCAGCCGACTAGCATAAACAGGTCTTGAGTTTGCTGTCCTGTCATGCTTACCTCTCGAGGTCATCGATGACTGTAGCAATGCAGCAGTCGTTCCCTGACTCGAACATATCGTTTATGTCGCCCTGCCTGCCGCATTCCTGGCACCAGAAGATTTGAGACGGACGCGGGCGTGTGGGTTTCTCGCTCATGGCTCCTCCCAGCATCGCTCTTTTGTGTTCAAATCAGACCGTTGCGGGATTGAAATCGCGATGGTCACAAGCTCATCAAACATCGCCTTACGTTCGTCTGCAAGTAATAGTACCAATCGTATCAGAGTTTCTTTCTCTGATAGATTGTTTTGACGTGCTGCTGTAATTCCGGCGCGGACTAATGCATCAGTTGTAGCAAGATTCAATATCCTGTGATCAGTGTTTTCATCGATACTCATTGATTCAACCTCCTAAAACATTCAGCAGATCAGACCATACGCCTGTCAGTTCAGGCATGAACTCCTCGAACTCATCCTTCATCTGGTCGGCGAGATCTGATACGCTGTTACTGTTCTCTGCAGCTTCGAGCCAGTAGTCATAGCTCGAGCTGTCGTTATCCATCCATAGGGCGGCTGCCCATGTTTCGTAGTTCTTCCATCCGTTGTATGTCATAATTTGGCCTCCTTTTTCTGATTTCGCCGTTTTCGGCTCATCAGCGCAGGCACACACCCGCGGATCAGAAAAAAATTAAGTGGCGGATTGCTCCGCCATCATAGGAAGATCCTCTATTGCTTCCAGTTCGTCCGAAAGCATGGCAAGTTCTCTCTCCATCCCATCTGGCATGACCATCATCAATCCTTCGGACGGCTTGCCGTACAGACGCCCTGTCCGATACCACTTGTATGTCAATGGCTCACCGGAAGGGAAGTTCACGAGCGCACCGGCATCTATCCCGAGATTGCCTCTCGGGCTGCGGTACTCTTGATATCGGAAAACGTCCTCGCTATCAAAATCCAGTGACACCACATCAATATCAGCGCCCCCACGGTACCCGCACAGTACCATGATATTGTATACCATGCTTCCCTCATGAGGTCGCATCACTAGTGATCCTTTTTGTGTCCGCTCAATCCGTGCATTGGGCACGGGGAATATCACCTCATACCCGTCTTGCACTTTTGGGTGGTACCAAGTCTGTCGCTCCTCGTCCCACACCGCGTGAGCATCAATGATGCGGGGGCGCACAAACCTACCGCTGACCCATAAGCGAAAAGATGGTTTGCCGTGATCCTCTTCGCCGATATCGATGAACGGGAACTTGCGCCCCCGTTCGTCTTCTCTGAATTCAACCTTCATTTCTCACCCCTCCAACACTTCCCGGATCTGCTCTGCCTTCTTGCGCAGATCCGCATATCTCTCATATCTGCGCTTCAGTTCGGCAGCGTACGCCTCGAGAAATGCTGGCAAGCGCTCGATGACATAGGTCATCGTTTTTCTTGATACGGTTGAGAATGGCACTATCGAGGCATCGCCGTCTACGTACGCCATATCACAAAAAGGATCGGGGTGTCCCATCCAGTTTGAGCCGTCCCACATCTCAGGGTAGTATTGTGTCTCCTCTACTCCGATCTTCAGCCGCCCATCGTACTTTCGGATCCCGATGCGGCATGTGACTTGGTCTGGGTACGATCCCGCGGTCCACATCTGATCATCTTCGAGTGAGCCGAATCGGAGTCCTGCTCTCTCGATCACCGGTTGCAGTGCTTCCGCAACTGCAATCAGATTCTTTCTCATCGCGTCGCTGTCTTCTGCGATGTGCGTTGCTGCGCTCACTATTGCGCTGATTGTCTCTTCCGAAACTGTTTTCTGTGCGTTGTCTTCCGACATTGTTTTCATCTCCTTACTCCACTCCATCGTGGAGCATGTGCCGCTTGCGACTTGCACGCAAGGGAACGCTTGTACGTTCGACACTGAAAGACGACTGCGGAGCACCACTTCCGCAGCCACGATCTCCCCTGTGCCCGCAGGGGGATAACATGTTCCGGCGCCTGCCATACGCCGAAGGGGCGATCAGACCCCGATATCAAGCTCGGGGTCCGGTGGGATGAATACCCCGCTCGGGCGATAGTAATTGTCCTGCTGTATTGTGTCCCGCACCGCCACCCGCTCTTGCTGTGCGAGATCATGCTCGATCAGGTCGCGTTCGGTGTGCTGGCGCCGCGGGAGACGAAGATCGAAAGCAGAATACTTCTGTATGATTCTGCGGTTCTCGATCTTCGCTACGAAGTCTTCGATCCGGGGATTCATGCTTCCCTCCAGCCTCTGCTGTTCCGGGCGATGATTCCTTTTCTTGCCAGCTCCCCCAGCCCAGCCGTCCAGGCGAGGGGGGGCATTCTGACTGCCTCGCCCCGGATCCTGTGGAGTGCCATCCTCGCATTCAGTGAGAGATGATCAGGTTCTTCTTTCGTTGGCTTCCTTCCCAGCAGCTCGTCTGCCGTCTCGATCAGATCGTCGAGTTTGCGACTGTATTCTTTCGCCGCTTCCAGTTCGTAATCTGTTGCTGCCTCGACCGCTCGCCAGATTATTGTTTCTCCCGCCTGCCAGTTGCGGGGATTTGTTGTTGTGCTTATCATGTTGTTGGACCTCCTTGTTGGAATTTCCTTCTCTGATTGTACATCATCTCGAGGGTATATAAACCTTACTGTTGGGTGTATACGCAATCAAGATTTGTGCGATGATCACGAAACATCAAAAAATCTTTTCGTTCCAGGAGCGATGCGAAACAAATCTTGGTCTCGCCACATCCGCCGCCCGGATCGCACCAAAACAAGAATGCGGTGTTACTCGCTAATATATTTCATTTTTGTAAAAAGCCCGTGTGCGCAAAAGTCGGTGAAATAGATAGTAAGATGTCCATCTTTCGCGTGGCTTCTCATATCGCTTCTGAATCCAAATTTCTTTTCATAAGCCTATTATTATAGACGCATGTTCGGGCGACAACCCCTACCCTCTGCAACATACGAAAACGGGCATAGAATCCAGTAACACTGCGTCGCCCGATAGCGGTTGGTTCAATTGTTAACCGCCTTAGGCAGCCCTGGAAAACGGAGACCGGAGAGGTTTCTTTAAAAATCAAAAAATTATAACTAAGTAACAACAATCGATGAAAACGTAGTTGTGACATGATATTTGGTGCATGGATGACAATATGATATATATGTAACTACCTCGATAAATATATGGTTGACAATTCGTATTCGGGCACACTATAAGAACGATAGCAGGAGGCTTTGTATAAACATGTCTGTATACTCTTCAGTCATGCACATCTTTGTCTATTCATAGTCGTAACACTCTGTGCGAATCGATAACAGCAGACTTCACCGATGCCGTGCCGGACAAAACTTTCCTGGAAGTTGTTTATAATTCAAGCATAAAGAAACGTTATTATAATAATGTCAGACTGAAGTTGTCAAAATGTTATATACGTCCCCCGCGATTGCGGTTCAAATATAATTGTCATGAAATGTTAAAGCAGGGCAAAGTTGTAATTCCGTTATTAATATAATTGACACGAAATGACAAACTCGGGCAACTTTGTGATTCTATTTCAAATATATTTGTAGCGAGATTGCGGTTCAAATATAATTGAAGCGGAATGACAAAGTTGGGCAACATTAACATTTCACACAAAATATATTTGAAACGAGATTGCGGCGGCAGCATACCAACGAGTGCGGGAATTCTTCCAGACCGGCAACAGAATCCTCGAGGATTGCCACAGCAGCCCACCACGAAGATGTCTTATGTGCACCCGCACAACCCACCCCCAAATCCGAAGTACCCATAGCGGCGCTCTGTGTGGATAATTTCCAGTTCAAATATAATTGCAATGAAATGATGAACCTGACCGACATTAACATTTCGTTCCAGATATATTTGAACCGGAATGACGGATCAGGGCAAAGTCGTAATTATGTTTCAAATATATTTGTAGAGGAATCGCAGGGAAAGTATACCCTAAATACAATCAAAGCATTTTTATAATCACAGCAATAATATGTGGCATGAATATACATCTGTAATAATATCGGTGTCGCTATAGGTAGTCGATAATCAAAACGTTATTATAATTGTGACGGAATGTTGGGAACAGTATAATCATAATTGGATTCAAGTAATATTATAATTACCGAGCGATGGCGGGGAGGGGTCTGATAGATGTCTTGGAGATACTGCACAGAAAGGTTTATTATACGGCGTGCTAAGTAAATAGTGTATGCCAAAAATACAAGTAGATATACCGGATGAGTTGCTGGGTGATCTCAGAAAAAAATTTGAGATATGCACCGGAAGCAAAATTCCAGTTGCGAACCGCCATCTGGTGAGATGGTTCATCGAACGACATATAGAAGACATTCCAGAGGAGACTCTGAAAACTCCGAAAACTTCAGAGGAAGTCCCTGACCCATCAGGAGCTCTGGAAACGTATGCGATGGGTGGGGATGGTATAGGAGAATATCTCTGAGATATTCCAGAGAACGTTCCGGAATATGACATTTCGGTGGACGAATATTGGGGGCAGTGAAATCTGTGAGTTTCTGAGATAGTATCAGATACATCTCAGAAACTCTACTTCTTTTTTGGATACTTCCGGGCCACTTCAGAGAGTATCTAATTCCGGCTCTCTCCGGTCTCCGTTTCAGAGCGTCTGGTATGAAGAGAGTATTATAAAGATTGCAGTATAATCATCGGGAGATAATCTAAAGCCAGCAGGAGATGACTCTGCTGGCAAATCCAGTGTCTCTTCTGGCGGCGAATCTGCTGACGACAAGTCTCTCGGCGGCGAATCCCTCGGCGGCGAATCCAGAAACAAGCCACAAGACAGCCCTGGCGGAACGCCGCCTCTACCTCGGGAAGACGACACTGCCGCCCGCTGCTGGTTTGTGCGATTGTCCAATCCTCCGACAATTGTCCACAACCGGCAAAACCGACATGCAGCGCCACGTCAAACAAATCTATTTGACTGCCCGGTGATGTCAACCGATTCCCTTTGTCATATCTTTCGACTAATATCCTCATTGATTTTTATTTTAATTAATATATTTTTCATCACACCCATCCCCGATCCTTGCCGTACTGCATCACATATCTGAAAGCCACATCCTGGTTGATGTGTAGTTGATCAGCAATCTCCGGAACGAACTTCATCAATTCACTTTCATCTTTCACGTACCGGATTTCAGCGGGTCCACCGTCCTTTTCTTTGTGGTTTCTGAAGAAATTGTCGATAGCTTTCATCCGGTCAACCTGCGCAAATCCAATGTCGTTCCGGCATGTAACCGTTGTATCTAATGTAACTGGGGTCCCACTTAGATTTCCTTCTAGGGGATCCTGAGTGGGGGGGTATGTTACATCGGTTACATCAGCTACATTTGTATCGCCGCGTCGTGTTTCGCACTTGTAATCGTTTTCGTATGAACTGGAATCGGTTACATTATTCCAACTTTTATATTCAAGTCCGTAAACGGTTCGCCAATTTCTCCATTCGCCATGCTTATCTTTCCACCTGCGCTGACCGACCTCATACCCGTTGTCTCGCAACCACATACCGACAGACTTTTTCGTGAGTTTCCTATGTCGATTATCCTTCTGCCACGTGTCATATTTCTCATAAAATTCCCAGAACGGCATGACAAGATCGTCCCCAACCTCACAATATGTTTTTATAAACTTGCTTATTGGGTTAGACACTTCCTCGTATTTCTGTGCGCGTTCGCTGATTGTCCCCTCGCCTGTGAACTTGCCACGTTTCAACAGATCGCGCAGAATTCTGATGCTTTTCCTACACAGGTTTTCATATTCACATTCCGGTATGGTATCAACAACAGGAGTGCCCTCATCGAATTCGTTCATAAATTCGGTGATAATCCATCTCGCATGAAACCCCCGCGATTTATCGTATGTGATCGGAATACTGTTTGTTGCTATGACGATCTTCGCATAGTTCACAAAATCGAACGGCGTTTTGTTTTTGTATTCCCCCGGGATCGTGTCCTCTCCTGTCAATCGTTTCAGTTGAGCGGTATTTGTCAAGGTGTTAAAATTCGTCTCGCCAATGAATGCGACGTGTTTTTTATACAACTTTGCCGCCTCAAACCTTGACTCAGCTATTAGTTCGAGCGTGGTTGAACATGTGCTGTCTTCGCCTAAGAACCGCCCAAGTATACTCATGAACTGTCCTTTTCCGTTCCTGCCACCGCCGAATAATGCAAACACCCGATGAATAGGATATCCTCGATACATGGAATATGCGATGATTTCATACAATATTTCTTTCCGATCACCAAGCCAGCTATCGAACAATGCATCTATGGTAGGAGTGTCTTCACTGTCCCCATAGTCGTGCGGTATGGGATTCACCCAAAAATGTTCGTGTGTTGCATCGAACTCTTCACCAGTATCAATATCGACAACACGATCTTTGAACTGTATCCATTCTTTTTTAACTTCCTTTGGTTCGTTTTCTCGCCCAATTATCTCAACCGCCTGTAAGAACATGTTTTTCGCAGGGGTGATAACGCCTTTTTTCTCACCGGTTACGTTCTTGATGGCAATCAAGATATCCGTTTTATCCACGATGCGGTAGCTCTTTGTTTCATCCGACCATGCCCAATAATTTTTAGTTCTATCATAATATATTGGGTATTTCGCAATCATCCGCTCGACTATTGTATACAGATCAAAGCCATCGCTTATTGCGTTCTCAACGATTTTAGACGGTTTCGTTGTCTTTGGCTTAATCTTCTCGCGCCCTGCTGATACCTTCTCTTCTGCCTCTATCAGTGCGATCCCTTGATTATATGTTTCCACTGGCAGCTTCCAGCCGTCAATAATTTCATCCGACTTACATATACCCTGATCGACCACATACCACACCAAAGCTTTGTTCGGTACCGGATCGTCCTTTGGAATCATGCCCTCTTGTTTTGCAAATTTCCATAGCTTGAACAGCGTCTTACCATCGCCGTAATCTATGGTTGACATCCCAACTCCCGAACCTCTATGCCCTGTTCCCGCATCCATGCATGTCGCAATACCCGCCATAACTGCAAGTGCCGATAGCGGTGTATGCGATACGTTGTGTCTCCAACAATGTAACAACCCACCAGTCACGGAGGTGTTTTTCCCTGTCTCCGAACTATGAAAAAGAGATGGGAATCTATCTCTCTTCGGCACCGCACCGATCACATCATCCAATGAAAGACTAAACAACGCCGAACCGTTTTTCCTCGCCACTCGGTGTTTTGTTTTCGGTTTCGACTTCGTTGCCGCATTCTCTTCTCTCTCGATCTGATCTTTGAAGACTTGTGGCAAAGCATCGTACGCCAGATTGGTTGGTGTGGTTGCGTTTTCTATCGTGTATCTCCCTGCAAACTCGCGCCGTTCTTCCGGAATGCGTTCCAGTTCCATTTCATTGCACGGAACATAAGACCCAGGCGCAACCACATATTGCCACACCGCCCGGATCTCACCGGCTTCGTCTGTCGGCACGTTTGCCTTGCACCGATTGTCTTCTGTGAAATAGAAATGATGTCGCCCGATACGCTTACGACTGTACGCCATGAGTGTAGGCTGCATCATATCGAGCGGAGTGATGCTGATGTCGTCTATGTCGATAATTACCAGATCATCTTGGTCTGTTCCTGCAATCCCAATATTGTACCCATGTTCAAGAAATGTTGCCGCCTGCTCCGCTGTGATACGGTTTTTCTCGTCTTTCCATTTTATGCCGCCGATGGGATCTTTCCCGTGCATTGCGAGAGGGAAGTAAAACGGTGTGTATTCTGGTCGATCTTTCGTGAGAAGTTCATGAAATCGCCGAAATTCATCTGGGTCAGTTCGCATCACTCATGCCCCCCGCACCTCTTTGAATATTTGTTGCCCGTTCCGTTTTGCAAGGATTGTTGGAATCGCTTCATTGCTCGGGAAATTTAACACACTCGACAACAAAGCACCAATAAAAACGTCTGGTTTTTGCCGTGCCCTCCATAACAGTCTTATGAACATCTCTGTTAGTTTATATTCACTGAATGGGATATATCCTGCTATCGCTGCGCGTTTTCTCTGTTCTTTGAACGACTCAAACGTTTCAAGCGGCTCTTTTGGGAACAATCGCCCCACTGGACTGTATTGGGTTGCAATAATAAAACCTGTGACATCAAGATGCTGATTGCCAATAATTATTGTCGATATCCGGTTATAATATCCAAGCAATTGAAAAAACGAATTGTATACGTTGCTATATGATTCAGCATTTTTAACCTCAACCAAAACAACGTTATCCTTCCATCTAATCAAAAGATCGGGTTTCTTGGTCCCGGTTGTGGTCGAAAAAATATCGTATCCATACGAATTCTTTTTCTCCCACCAAACATCGACTCCGTTTTCAATCAGCCACGTGCTGATTTCATCTTTAACTTTTTCTTCGTGGTAGCGTCTGCTACCGGATATGTTTGTTTCTTTCATGGTTTTACTCCGGCTCTTCCCTCTCCGTTGCCGGAGAATATGGACGCGGTATCCCGCGCCCAGAGAAGAGTGTACATGGATATTGTGTTTTGTCGATATATAAACTTTTTGGGATAGCTAGCGTCGGCGCCATGTCCGTTTTCAGAATCAGCCGTGCCCAGCCGATCCGCGCCGACGCATGCCACACAATCTCACTTCCAGTGCTCATAAATATTGCGCAAAACTTTTTAATCGCCGACTTGTATATATCACTCCATGCCAGCGGCACCGGAATCTCCCCAACAGTTGCAAGCGTTTGAGATATACTTTGCGAACCGCAGTTACGCACAGACTGCACAGGAGATGGGGGTGGCGCAATCTACAGTCAAATTATGGAGCACAAAATACAACTGGGACTCCCGTCTCCGTAAACGCAACGAAGCACTCATCCAGGACATCCAGCAAAAGATGGAGGACGACTGGAAAGAGATACGGCTCATGATTTTCAACATGCTCTGGGAGAAGATTCAAGCCGCAAAAGACATTACCCCAAAGAACACAAAAGACCTCGTCATGCTGATCAAGGAACTGCGGTCTCTCATGGGTGAACAAACCGTGCAGGACATTGAGCAGAATGTGCAGATCGAGTTTGTTCTCCCCGATACTTCGAAACCAGAGCCGCCCACCATTGATATTGACCCCAATCAAGATGCTGATGAGCACCCACCACAACCTTTAAGTATCTCCGTTGATAATAATACTATCAATGAAGCTGAAATGCACGAACCCTGAATGCGGGCGCGAATGGGACTACAACGGCAAGAAGCATTATCCCGCATGGGTGGCATGTCCTGACTGCCACCGAAATGTCAGGCTGCCAAAGGAGGAAGAATATGAACAACAATAACATCGAATGCGACTTACGAGTCGACAAGGTGCAACAGGTTGATACGGACGATGGTAGAATCATGACGGCGACTCTGAAAGGCGAGAAAGGCATCACAGTAGACATAGATGATGATTATGATCTCACTGATATACTCGAGGTTAAGGTCACGATCAAATGTGCGATGGCGGCGACACTGGAGCAGATCGGAATCAACGCGCCGAGAATAGCAAAGACGCTGTCCTTACGCGACACCAACGCAAGGCTCGATCAGCTGGAAGCGTCGCAGGGCGGCATCCATCAAAACAAGGATTGAAACAAAACCAGATACTTCGATCAGGATCTGCTGACATCATAGTGGTTTTTCGGACGAAAGAACCATGAGGAGTAAAATCATGCCAGCATTAAGCTTTCAAGGAATGTGGCTCGATGATCTGCTATCGGGGCGCAAGAAGCAGACTACAAGAGCGACAGACCGGACCAAGGTTGGTCATGTCTGTAGCATTTATAATCAGCAGCGATGCCAAATAAACACCAAACCATTACGTAAACTGACTCCAGAAGGCGATAAAATGATGCGCGAACGTGAATATCCGCGAGTCAGAAAACTGCCTGAAGGAACGTACTACGCACACTTTCTCGGGAAAGTCAAGATCGCCGAGACGTATTCTATGCATCCGAGCAAGATGCGTGGTGTGGAATTGGAAGTGTGGACTGCAATGTGGTCTTATGCAGATGGTTTTAACACGTTTCTTGATGCGAATGAGTGGTTCACAATGAACTACGGAACTGACTGGATGGATCGCACATAGCATGTGATCCGGTGGGACGGGTGGCTAGAGAGGTACTTTTTATCGGATGGAGAGCGATAAAAATGGTTGACATTAGAACAGAAAGAACTATGAGGTCTACAAATGGGCGGCAACTTCAAGCGATACACAGAGGAGGAGAACCGGTTGATCGGCGAGTTCCGTGAGAAAAATCTTTCCCTTCGAGAGATCACAAAACTGCGTTCTCTGCGTAAGATTAGATGACATCAATTTGTGAAGAATATGGTAATAAACTGTTCGCATCAGATGAATTAATGCAATTTTTTTACACAGCATACACTTATGTGATTGAAGCGGGGTATGAACATGAGATTACGTGGTACGACGAAATACAATTTAAAGATGTTACAATTGACGATTTTTTTAGGGAATATGTTTGGGTAGTGCTTAATTCTGGGATGCGCGAACAAGCAGCGAGAACAATATTCGTGAGATACATGGA
>Ga0190348_1000110_pt1 | contig 22190 bp, 21 predicted proteins | sample 48721367_MG_FD_161658 | JGI IMG/M metagenome (GOLD analysis project Ga0190348, IMG submission 161658) | Hydrothermal vent microbial mat bacterial communities from Southern Trench, Guaymas Basin, Mexico - 4872-13-6-7_MG | ecosystem: Environmental > Aquatic > Marine > Hydrothermal vents >... | reverse complement strand
AATCCCGAGTACGCTGAACGATTTTTGGAAATAATCGACAAACACGTAAAACGGCTTGAGGCCATTATTAATGATCTTCTCAGGCTTTCCAAGATTGAGCGGAAGGCTGGAGCAGAGGAAGTCGTGCTGAAAGAGGGCAGGCTGAAAGAGGTGCTCGAAACCGCTATCCAGGTCTGTGAAGTTAACGCTATGGCCAAGAAAATAGACGTAAAGCTGTCTTGTTCTGAAGACATAGTAGCAAATTTCGATCCATCGCTACTTGAACAGGCCTTTGTGAACCTCATTGATAATGCCATTAAATATAGCGGCGAGAAAAAAATGTCCAGGTGGAGGCCGCCCAAGCGGAAAAAGAGATCATTATCAGCGTAAGTGATCAGGGCTGTGGAATAGAAAAAATCCATTTATCCCGTATCTTTGAACGATTTTACCGGGTAGACAAGGCAAGAAGCCGGGAAATGGGAGGGACGGGGCTGGGTCTTGCCATTGTCAAACATGTCGCCCAAGTCCATGGCGGTCACGTATCCGTTCAGAGCACTCCGGGAAAGGGCAGCGTTTTTGCGTTACATTTACCCAAACCATCTGCATGAGATTCAAGCTGATGATTTGCGAGTTTTCCCCGTATCCCGGTTAAAAGGATAGGAAGGGACTACTTTAGTACTCAACTAATCAACAATAAAGACATAATTGCTATGGGGTACCCGTTAACCAAGGACCAATATATGTTCCTTTTCATCATCTTATTGTCTTTCCTCGATTGCATGTAAAACCTATTTCCCATTCATCCATCTCAGAAGATCCATCAAGAGTTCAGTATTTGGATTATGATCTCTAATAAATTTGAAACGGAACAAGATTACGCCCAACAAAAATAGAAGTCCGAAAACTACAAGGACTAACTCCTTCAATCTATTATTCTCTCATGACTTCGTAATCCGTTTTAAACGTCTGAGAATCCGCTATATTGCCTTTTCAGGATGTGGATTACAAGTAAAAATATCTGTTATTTTTAGTCCCTATATTGTGGCCCTTACAGGGACCATAAGGTCTATCGCCCGGAAAGCCTTCAACGGTCTCAATCTGTTTCGGGACTATACTGACCTCACAATCGGGGAAAGTCGCATAAAGCAGACCTAATAAACCGTGATCCGGCCCTGATTCATTTGCTAAAATCACTATTTTCTTCACCGGTGTTTACCTCTCAAATGATTCCTGAATTCGTTACAAGACATGAGTTGAGATCACTAGTGTTGTTTTCTAATGATCTTGACTTTTTAAGTCTGAAGTTTAACCTATTGTTGGCCTTTTCTTCCTATGATTAGCTTTGCCACGTTCAGCAATAGCTCTTTGATTTCAAAGGGTTTGGAAATATAATAATAGGAAACTGCTCGAAACCGACAGGGAGGAAACGCGTGAGGAAAGGCACCCCCTGCCGGTATTGTTCAATTAGTTTATCTCACTTCAAGTCAGTTGTACTAGAGTGTCAACAAAAATCCCCAGAAGTATCCAGATGCATCCATACCCATGGTGACGATATTGGTACCGGCCGGGACAGCCATAACAAACCCCGCATAAAATCCGTGAGGCCATGACATGCCGCTGGCCGAGGCAATGTTTTCATAGATCGAGTGTGTCTGACTGCGTTTCCAGGGCTGCATATCCGATAATGAACGAATTTGCGTGTTCTCGCCTATAGTATAAATGCTTCCGTCGGGCAGCATTAAACCGCAATAGATATCCATGGGGCTGGCAAATGTGTGCAGACCTACGCGTATGTCCAGCTCACCACGATCCATGCACCCGAAACTGATTGGCCTGGACAACCCGGGATTTGCCGAAGTATAAGGATAGTTCTGCGGATAATACCAGTATTCATGGAAGCCTGTGGGAACAGGTATCCTGGGGAGATTGCCTCCGAAGCTGGTCCAACCCTTGGTCCAGTCATACTCAGAGTCGAATGCCCCTATGAAATCCGCATTTTCCACGAAAAATCCATCCGCAGGAACGACAGCGGCCCCGGCAAACACGGGGGAAAACATGTCCGGCCTGAGATCGGGACTCTGGAAAGAGGTGCTTGTCAGCACTGGATCAACGATTCGATTATAGGACATTATGGACGTAATAAAGTCCTCCGTCGTAACGGTGGGCGTATACCCTTCTTCATCACTTTCGTCCGCATTGAAGTTCTGTCCGTCCAGGTTGTCATAGAATATGCAGCTATCAATAACCAGATTCCCTGTATTGATCCCGGCAAAAGTGGCCTCATTATCCAGGTCCACGGCCGCCTTTTGAAAACCGGTTACTATAGAGTTCTTTAAAGTAATTGCGCTCCCCCGCCGGAGCAATATACCTTCGCCGCCGCCATCCGGAATATTTGCATTGCCTACCAGGGTCATGTTGTAGATAGTCGGATGGGATACTGGCTGGGCGCTGTTATCTGCCTTCAGGTTATCCCCCTCGATACCGCGATCACCGTCATCGTCTGCCTTATGGGCCACAATGAACTGTGCCTTGCCGGTATAGCCGTTGGTCCAGTCAAAGTGGTCGTCGGCACAGCCGCTGTTCAGGATATTTCTTGCATTGACCGTACCACCGAAAAACTCGATACCGTCGTCGCTGTTCATGTGGCACTGTACATACTCTATGATGGTTCCGTCACCTACCCCCTGGAGAGTCAAGGCGTTCCACTCGTTTTCTCCGTCCATTCTGTACCCGCCATACTCAATCCTGACGTAGCGAAGGATGCCGCTGCTGTCATGAGGATCGCAACCGCCGTATTCGCCCATACCTGCCTCACCCACCGCGTTCGGTGGATTACCGGGACAGCTGAATGACCCTGCATTATTGATAGGGGCATAGCCATTGATAGATACTCCACCCCAGTCCATTCTGGCCGGGGAAATCGAGTTACTGGTAAACACGATGGGCTCCTCAGGGGTCCCTATGGCCATGATCTTGGCCCCCCGCTCAATGACCAGGGCAGTTGTGGGATTACCGTAAACCTTAACTCCAGGGCTGATGGTGAGGACCGCCGGGGCCTTAACACTTACGACCCCTGTAAGCAGAACGTCTTCTCCCCAGGTAGTGTTCGTAGTAATGTCACCCTGGACATCCAATGCCAGTGCGGTTCCGGCCCACATAATACCAAGGGCCAAAATAAATCCCTGGATCGTCTTTAAGGGCCAATGATAAATCGTTTTTCTTAACATTCAAAAAGACCTCCTGTGTAATTTCCCTTATTTTGACTGACATTTGTGACAGTTTGATTACAGTTCTATTACAGTTTCCTTAAATTCTTCTAAAAATGCTTTGAAAGGCCAAAAGAGACCGAGACCCCTTCCTTGTATCTGCGGTAAGTCTTGCCTCCCTGAGTGAACTCGATCTCCTCATCCAGCAGGTTCTTGGCGGCCAATCTGAGTTTCCATGTACCTAGACGCTTTTCAGCAACGAAGTCCAGCCATTCGGTTGCCTCTTCATAAATATCGGGCAGGCCGTAAGCAGCCCCGACATCCAGTCGCTTCCCGACATAATTGTAAAGAAGTCTGAGGGTTATACCAAAATCCGGATCTGTGTAATCAAGTACCACATTGGCCAGGTTGTCTGACTGACCGTGCATGGAACGCTCAGCATTAGTCATTATGGAGGTCATGTCAGGTCCCAGTTTTACTTCCGAATCAGTATAGGTATAATTTATGTTGAGCATCAGGTTATCGAGAAAGGAATGCAGGAAACCCAGACGCTTTCGCACCTCAAGTTCAAGACCTGTAACTTCGCCATCGCCTGCATTGATATAGTAACGGCGCATGCCTGCGGAAGTAGGCTGTTGAACGATCTCTATGGGCTGGCTGATGTCTTTGTAAAAGCAGCTTGCCGCCACGAGCTCGTCGGCACCGATGAACCATTCCCAGCGGATATCGTAGTTGTCAAGTTCGGCAGTCACGAGATCTGGATTGCCTACTACGGACTCGGTCTCTGTCACATCGATATACTCAAAAGAGGCGAGTTCACGAAACTGCGGCCGGTTAACCGTCTCCGAGTAGCTGAGACGTAGATTCATACTGTCGGTAAGAGAATAAACAAAACTCGCCGCAGGGAAGGTGTCGTCATCGTTGAGGGTAGCCCTGTCTTCGGTTCCACTCTGAAATGTATAGGGACTAAGCGTGGCCACCTCCAGGTCGTCGGCCTCTACACGTAAGCCTGCTATAACTCTCAGGCGGTCGAGCAAAGTGAAATCCAGCATCCCGTATGCCGCCTCATTCCGCTCTGTAGCGTCATATTTGTCAGTAGGCCTGGTAACTTCCCTGAGGAGGAAACCGCCCTGTTCTCTGAAATGTTCCGGTGCGAAGAGCGTTTCCGCATCGGCAAAAATATCAAAATCCAGTTGCCCCGGTCCCCTAGTTATACAAAAGCGGCGGTAGTTGAACTCCCGCTCCCGCCAGTAATAGGAAATTCCTGTCTTGAGGGCGATTGGAAATCGGAAAAGATCAGACCCGTCAAGCTTCCAGTCAATACCGAAGTCATAACGGTCTTCGTCCAGATCTGCAAAATACCGGGTTCCACTCTGGGTGGAGTCCAGCCATGCAAGGGTGGTTTCAGACTCACTGTCCCACCAGTATTGCACCTCCCTCTGGTCAGGCTCTTCCAGTTGGGCCTTGCTGTAACCTATTTGCCATTGCACATCGCTATTTAAACCATCGAAATAGTGATCTCCGCGCAACTCACCCTGATATAAATCATTCTCCGACCATTTAAGACGTCGATCGTAGATATCATCGCCCCAGGTCTCATGGTATCCCGCATATTCGCGAACAGAGTCTGTGGCCTTTCGGTTATAAAAATTTTTGAAAGCAACCTTGTGGTAAGGGCTGAACTCAAATCCGAAGTTGAGCAATCCGCCCCAATTAACCTTCTCCTCGTAAGTGTCGAAATCAAAGTCTGCGTATACATTCTGCCGGCCCTGGTAGCCAAGGCTGTACCAGGTCCGCTGCTCGCTGGTCTTGGTCTGATACTCGTGCTTGTAATTGAAGGTTCCGAGATAGCCGAATTTGCCCAGCTTATCGCCAATCATAAATCCCAGACCGATCGGTGGATCCGCAGTCTCGGTCCTGGCGTTCCAGATATCCTTGAACGAACGGCCAAATTCAGTAATCTCCTCCGGGGTATAACCTCCAGTACCCAGAACCCCAGTGGGTTCAATAAAATCAGAAGGGATTACATCCGGTATATCCCTGCACCCGTTATCAAAACCCATCCAGTCTTTGCCGCCCCCCCTGTAGGTCTTGAAATCGCGACCGGTGGTCTGGTCATTATATCCCGTGGAGAGCGAGGCCTTTAACTGAAAGCCATCGGGATGATCCCTGGTCTCAATCTGGACCAGACCACCGGAAAATTCACCCGGCATGTCAGGGGTATAGGACTTGACTACATTGATAGACTTGATTGTTTCGCTGGGGAAGAGATCCATTGGGACAATCTTCTTTTCGGGTTCCGGCGACGGAAGGCGAAGACCATTGAGGGTAGCCTTGGCGTACCGATCTCCCAGGCCCCTGACATAAACATACTTATCCTTTACCAAAGAGACTCCGGTTACCTTGGTGAGGATCTCGGCGGCGTCGGAGGCCGGGAGCTTGGCAATGGCCTCGGCACTTATCCTGTCTGTAACCCCGGCGGCCTTTTTTCTGAGAAGAATCTGAGTGGCCTCAGAAGCCCGTTCAGCCGACTCAACTACCTCGACCACGGCCATCTCGCCTTCCTGGGGAGTGAGAGCAACTTCAATGGTCCGAATCTCGCCAGGTTTTATGGCAATATTTTTCAACTCCCTGGAATTGAACATGGGATAAAAGACGCGCACATCATATTTGCCTTCAGGCAGTTTCAGGCTGAAGCGGCCGTCCAGATCCGTAAAGCACTTCTTCCCCAAGGGTTGGACCTCAATCCCGGCATCGATCAGACCCTCTCCGGAATCCCTGTCTACAATCAGGCCTGACAAAACGCCATCGTCCGCGAGCACATCACCTGCCAGGCCCAAACTGCTATAGAGCATAAAAAACAGCATTACTGCACATGTAATCAAACGAAATCCTGTTGTGATCAAAGGTTTCTCCCTTTAAAAAATCTCTCAGCCCTGTCGTTTCAAAAGTCCAATCGAAATTTCACCATGGCGGTCATCCAGGTATTCACCGGTTCTTCTTCCACGATCCCTGGCTGAAACTTCCATTTCTTTACCGCATCCATGGCCGCCTTTTCAAAATATCCAGCAGGCTTGGCCTTTAACACCGAAACATTTTCCACTGTGCCCGCTGTCGTCACCTTGAATTTGACTACCACCACCCCCTCAATATTCTTTTGCTTGGCCGCAGCGGGATAGACCGGACGGATGCGGTTGATGACCTGGGGCAGTTTATCTACCTGTCCGATGTCAAATTCTGTCTGTGGCGGAGCAGGAGGGGTAAATGCCATTGTGCCGAACTCCATACTTCCACTGGCCGCATCGAACTCGGGTATTTCAAATTCCATCTGCGGTGGCCGGGCTGGGGTCTCGTGCAAAGAACCGGTGGCTATAGCCTCGGGGGGTGGAATTCGGGGCATTTCCTTGGGCTTGGGCAGCTCTTGTTTTTCCTGCATGGGTTTCGCCCGCTCCCGTATACTGCTGGTCTGGATCTTAAAGGTCTCAATATGCTGGCCGGCCTTTTTATCCAGAGAGACCTCGGACAAAAAGGGAATGAACAAAAAAATCAGCACATTGATTCCTACCGCCGCTCCTGCTGCAATGGCAATGTCAAGCCATCGGACATGTCCAGGTCCATGAGAACTGTTTATTGTTTGAACCATTTTGGGAATCCCGGTCTCTCGATTCCGTTTCTGCCTGCTATACTTCGGATTTGGCGGCCATACTGAGATTCTTGACTCCTGCCAGTCGACAGGCATCCAGGACTTGGATCACCACGCCGCTCTGGCTCTTCTTGTCCGCAGCGATCACAACCGATCCGGTGGGGTTCTCCATGAGGAACCGTTCCATATAGGACTGAACGGAACGTACATCGATAGGTCTCCCTTCGATGTACACAATATTGTCTGAGGTAACTCCGATGACCAGATTGGTGCTGGTCTTCTGCTGTGCCGTTTTTGCCACCGGCCTCTCGATATCTACCCCGGACTCCTTCACAAAGCTCGTAGTCACGACAAAGAAAATAAGCAGTATAAAGATCATATCGATAAGCGGGGACATGTTAAGAGCAACCTCTCCCCGTTTCCTCGACCATTGCATACGAATGCCTTGCATTCTACCTTCCTAATTGGTATCAGACCCTGGATCTTCTCTGCCGGCGGTTACCAGTGCCCGCATAAAGAGATCCATTCTATTCTTGACGCCTTCGACCTTACGCCGAAGCAAATTACCGATGATCAGTCCAGGGACTGCCACCACCAGTCCGGTCTGAGTAGTGACGAGGGCCTCTGAAATGCCCGACGCCATAGCCCTGGCGTTTCCAGTCCCAAATCCGGAAATGACATCGAAAGTCGTTATCATTCCGCCAACCGTTCCCAGAAGGCCCAGCAGCGGAGCTATCCCAGCCAGGACCAGTATGGCCTTTACGGATCCGTCCACCCTGGTTACGATTCCCCTGGTAAGTTGTTTCATAAGCTCAAAATCATCGCCGCCACCCCTGCTTCTCAGGCTCAAAAAGTTCCTCATAACGGCACGCTGCCACTCAGCCCCGATAAGCTCGTTTCGGGCCAGAGAAGAAAGGCACTCTGCCATTCCCTGCTCTTCGCGCCTACTGGTGACCAACTCCTTTGATTTTCTGATAATCAGGGTCCAGAGGACCAAAGACACTAAAAGCAAGGGGTACATCACCCCACCGCCACTCCCGAAAAAATTAACGGCCTGTTTAATGGTGTCTGAGAGCAGGATCAAGTCGAAGTCTCTTTCGGAAGGATCTTTCCGAATTTCAAAATGGTCAACGTAAATGCCGTAGCCTTTTCCTCCATATCGCCTACAATCAATTCCACTCGGCGCTCAAAGAAGTGATGGATAAACATCACTGGTATGGCTACCGCGAGCCCAAGCTCCGTGGTAATCAGTGCCTCTGAAATTCCACCGGCCATTAGCTTTGGATCACCAGTCCCAAAAATAGTTATCACATGGAATGTATTTATCATTCCGGAAACTGTCCCCAAGAGCCCGAGAAGCGGTGCTACCGCAGCCAGCATGCCGAGTGTGGGTATAAACCTCTCGAACCTGGGCAGGAGGCGAAGAATGGCCTCCTGAAGCGAACTCTCAAAGACCTCCTGAGTGGCGCCTATTTGATCCAGTCCACTGCTCAAGACCTGACACGTGGGGTGATTCTTTTTCTCCAGGCAATAGCGCTTGCATTCATCGATCCGATCATTCTCCACCAGGGACGTAACATCTTCTATGATTTGATCGGAGTCAGTCCGAATACGGAGGAAAAAATAGAGACGTTCGAGCGAAAAAACTATTGCTATCAGTCCAATACCGAAGATAGGCCAGACCAGAAGCCCCCCTGAGTCTATCCACTCTCGAAAACCCTTCTTCTGTGTCAATTCCATAAACACTGCTCCGCCGGAGATATCCACAGGTACATGATCAGCATCTCCCTTGATAAATTCCTTGAGCGACCTGCGAAGCCCGAATCCAAGATCTGCGGGTACAGCAGCCAGACCCCCGCTGTTCATGGTTTTTAGGTATCCTGCCGCGTCTCCGCTTTGGTATAAGGCCCCGATGCCTCCGATGTGCACTATATCGCCCTCTGTAGAATGTCCCTTTACATCCACGAATTCCCCTCGATGTTTATGTATAGAGGCAGACTGGTCGGCATACCTCTGAAACAGTGACACCTCAGATCGAATCTCGTCCATGCCTGGAAAGTGTTTTTTCTCGATAATACTATTCAGAACTGATCTCGGTTCCTCAAAACTTGAACCAAGAGGACTACCCTTTAAGAGCTCTTGAGCCTCTTTAGCTGCGCCGACCACTGTACCCTGCACTGTTTTTATCTCTTCCTGTTCGGACTTGAGGCCCTCTGTCAACTGGCTTTCCCGTTCAAGCAGCTCTTGGTAGTGAGATTGAAGACTGGATAGCTCCTTTTGCTCGGTTGATACCATTGCTTTAAGTTCAGCCACGGCCTTTTGCAGGGTAGTTTTGTCCTGCTTTACCAGTTCCTGTACTAATTCTGCCCGGGAAAGAGATTTGGCACTGCTTGCCTCGAGTTCCTGTACCACCGCCTTCCAGACATTGTCGCTTTGTTCGACAGCACCAGATGGAGATGCCATTATGACGGCACACATTATCGCTATACCAGTCCAGTATGGGAAATTACAAAAGTCTTGCATTGATTGAACGCACCTCTTTAAAAAAAATTACCGGGTCGGACCTATGGGAAGATCCACCAGCTCAGCCGCCCGTTTCTGCTGAATAATCTCGGTGGTCCGAAGAATATCCGGCAGATAGTCGTCCGAGACGGGTTGCCAGCTCTGTGACACCTCATCCCATTTACCGGCCTGCTTGCGATCGTTTGTGGTATAAAATATCCCCACTCTTCCTACGCGTGTCATGGTTACCAGAGTTGGCTCGCCATTGAGAACGAGTTTTGTTTCTTCGATCCCTACTGAATTTCCATATCCTGCCTCTACCCGGAGTGCCTCCAGCACCCGTCTCAATCGTTCGCCCAAATTCAAGCTGGGGTCCAGCAATGACTCTTCCAGAAACGCAATCCGCCTTGATCTCTCCTCATCAAGAAACGGGGCATCAGATACAATCCGATCCTTCAAGTCCGAGACGACCTGGCTGAGATAAGGCTCCAGTTCCATGCGCATCCTGGCAAGCTTTTCCTTCTGGGTCTTGAGATCATTGACCTCTTCCGCCTTCTGATATACATAAGCCTTATACTTGTGGTTTTGGAAGCGGTTCCAGTCGAGACGGGTCTTCAGATCCAGCAAATCATTTATGATAGCTTCTTTCTCAACAGACCATTTCTCCACTTCTTTCTGGGCGGCCACTTCTTCCTGAATGGCCTTCGTTAAAGTCTTTTCTATGCCTCCTACATCTTCGGCAAACGCCGGAGCATAAAACATCAGGCCGAACCATATTAAGACAATAAAAATTTCGCTTTTCCTCATTAAAAACATCCTTTTATTAGACTCAGGAAATCAGGAATGTGATTCTGGAACGGTATCCGTAGCCGAGGCAATCACATTGGTTTTGGCTGCCATAAGGCCGGTAATGATTTCCAGAGCGCCTTCGGCCTGATTCCGGTACCGTTTTGAGGCCCTGGCCACCTTAAATGAAGACTGGGCCAGATCCCAATCCTGAAGGTGCCATGCTGCATAACCTTTCATGAGATAAAGAGATGGATCATCAAACCCATACTGGTTGACTGCCTGCTCCACAAGGGCGACCATCTCATGAAACTCGCAGGATTTATACAGAAGAGAGATCATCTCTTTTACCAGGACTTCACTGGGAACTTCATGCAGGACGATCCTGTAAAGACGGAGCGCATCATTCTGCATGTATCCTCTGGCATAGAGCCGCGCAATTTGAAGGAGCTGCTTTGTATCCTGATCCGTGCCATAGGCCTTGGTTAAGATCTCAGCTGCCTTAAGCGGAACTCCCAGATATGAATAGAGAGAAGCCAGACCTTCAAGCTCCGATTTTGACGGATCCTTCAGGTGATAGGCTATTTCCAGACTTACCACCGAGTCCTGATAATTGCCCTGGTTTATGCTTACATGGGCCATAAGCTTCCAGAACTTTGCATCATTTGGTTCCTGCTGTACCAATTTTTTGAGTACTTTGATTGCATTATCCCAGTTCTTCAGCTTTACATCCGTAAAGACCAGAAGTTCTACCCACTCTTTTCTGGGACTTTCTGCCTGGGCCATAAGGGTATCCAGGACACCCTTTGCCTCCCGATAGAGTTCGCCTTGATAATAGCAGGCCCCAGCCCTGTACAGCAGATCAGGATCTTTCTCTTCCCTGCACTTAAAGGCCTTGATAAAGGACTCGGCGGCCTCTTTATATGCCTCCTGCATATACAAGGCAGTGGCATAATTTACCAAAAGATCAGGGTCCTGCGGTCTAATGTCCAGCGCTTTCTTATAGGCATCTCCGGCCCTCTCTGCATTATTCAACTGGAAACAGCCGTTGCCCAGAAGCATGTATAACTGATAAGGCACATCCGTGTGATCTTTACTGATAAACTGTTCCAGCAAATCAACACATTGCTGAGCGTTTCCTCGATCGAGACTCGCTTTGGCTTTATATATAACCTTTGTTTCCCGATAAGAGAGCGGCCGTTCACCAGCAGAGAGCAAAGATCCGGACAGTAACATCAGTGATCCTAGCGCAACCCCTGTAAGCAGTTTTCTAAAACGGTACATTGTGATGATCAGCCTCATGACAAACCCCTCCTTTTGTCGACTGAGATCAGCAGACGCAAAAAACCAGACCCCGGACAGGCTAAAACTCTCCATGCCCCGATTAGCCGAAGAAGCTAACAGAGAAATGTGACGGTATTATGACAATTCTATGAAAATTCTGTGACGAAAGAATTCGGATCTTTCTAAAAAGAAAATACAATGCCAAGGGGCACATCAAATTAAAAATAAGAAATCTAAACAGAAAAATAACAATATATTAACAGTTTCTTAAAATTAGCTGAATATATAGGCATTATGAGTTATTTGGTTTAATACATGGTATTGCGTACGGGAAAGTGCCTAAAAAGCCTTGAAAAAAAAGCGCGTTCTCATAATAGAAGATGAACGAGATATCGCGGATTTGATCTCCTATAATCTCGAACGGGCGAGGTTCGACAGCCTTATTTTGTCATCCGGGCGCAAGATAATTCCCCAGGCCAGAGAATATAAACCTAATCTGATTTTGCTTGATCTGATGCTACCGGATTTGGATGGTCTGGAAGTCTGTAAACAGCTCAAAAAAGATAAGGATCTCTCCAATGTCCCTATAATAATGGTAACGGCAATGGGAGATGAAACCGACAGAATATTGGGGCTGGAACTGGGAGCGGATGATTATATAGTAAAACCCTTTAGCACCAGAGAACTGGTCTTGAGGGTTAAGGCGGTGTTATTAAGGGTGTATCCAGATGAAACCGCATTGACCGATACAATATTACAAATTGGGCCGGTTGAGTTGGATTCTCTTAAACACAGGGTTCACGTAGAGCGGACACGAGTAAAACTCACAATGACTGAATTTCGCCTTCTTCATGAGCTGATGTCTCATGCCGGTATGGTAAGAACGCGTGAGATCCTTCTGGAAAATGTGTAGGGCTATTCATTCAGTGGTTACTAAGAACTATTGATACCCATATTAGACGCCTGAGAAAAAACTCGGCACCGCCTCCTCTTACATTGAAACCGTGAGAGGCCTGGGATATTTATTTAAAGAAGGCATCTGACTTCTTTTCTTTCCATTATCTCAAATGGGTAATATTGGCATATACGAGCTTATCAGAAATTGACAAAATCGAGAAAATTTCAATGTTGAAGTCAGTCGGAACGCGGATGCTATAAACGTAAATAGCTATAATTAGCAAAATCCCGAGTTGATTTCGGCGGCAATTGCATGCAACATGTCTTTATGAAAACCTTGAAACTATTGTCGGTCTTTATCCTGATCGGATTGATTTCCTCAACCCTCTGTGTCAATGTAAGTGAGACACCTACCCCTTGAGAAATTAGTGTATAAGGGCGGGTCAGAGATCCTGGGCATTTCTCAACCAGAGGACGTCGAGAAGAGCTGATGAGCGCTGTTACCGAGTTGAGTAATTATGTTGGGAAAAAGTCGGCCTGTGAGGCTTTGAGCATTCCGCGCGCCACGTATTACCGGCATAGTGAGAAGCAAGGAGATGCCGGTGAGAACAAGAGGCTGGTCCATCCTCTTGCCCTGGCAGAATATGAGCATAAGCAGGTCCTTGATGAACTCCATTCCGAACGGTTCCGGGACGGTTCTCCATCGGAAGTCTATGCGACCCTGCCGGATGAGGGCACCTATCTGTGCTCCATCCGTACCATGTACCGCATCTTGGACAAACACAACGAGGTCAAGGAACGCGGGAAGCAGGTCAATCGGCCCCATTATGAGAAACCGGAACTTTTGGCTACTGCACCAAATCAGGTCTGGTCATGGGATATCACCAAACTGAAAGGGCCTGTGAAATGGACCTATTTCTATCTGTACGTCATTCTCGATATCTTCAGCCGTTACGTAGTCGGCTGGATGGTTGCCCACCGGGAACAGGCAGCATTGGCCAAACGTCTGATTGAGGAGACATGCTGCAAACAGGATATTTCCCGGAACGAACTGACCATCCATGCTGACCGTTTTCAATAAATTTCCAAACCGCTTCAAGGGGCACATGCCAAAATCCATGCCCCTGCCTGCAGCGGCATGGATCAACAAACCAAATGATATTGTACACCTGCCTGTGTGCAGGCCTGATAAGGCCGAACCCGGGCAGGCAAGTCCCCCCGGCGGGGGGATTTAGGGGGTATACCTTTATGTTCCAGAAAAACTTGATGAAAAAATTAAAGAGTCACATAATTGTACTCTAATTTTAAACACAGGATGTCTCATTTTCATTGACAAGTTCCGTGTATTGGCCTATGAAAGGGATGCTTTATGAAGGTTGGAATTGGATATTGTAATAAAAGAGATGCCTTTGATTCTGGTAAAACAGCAGCAAATATTGCAGCTCGTGATAAGCTTACGGATAAACCCGATTTTACCCTGGCCTTCTGCAGTGGCCGATTGGATCATAAAGAATTTTTGAGAGGCATTAAAGAGACACTGGGGGATACCCCCGTAATTGGCGGTTCAACAGTCGGAATTATTACTAATGATGATTTAACATATAAAGGCTACCCTTCAGGCGTCGCAATATTTCAATTAGATGATATAAAGTGTCAAATTGCTACGGCTTGCGGCCTAGACGAAGATGAAAGGCTGGCAGGGCATAGTTTGGCAAAAAAATTATCTAAAACACAAGAAGACAGACTCCTGCTTGTGTTCTATGATTCAATAAAAGTTCCTGCTTCTCCTATAGCTCCTCCTGTCATTAGTGCATCTTCTCCATTAATTGCTGAAATGGAATCAGTATTCCAGTCGAATGTATCAATAGTGGGTGCTGGATTAATCGGGGATTATCAATTTAATAATACGCTACAATTCTGTAACACTAATGTATGTAAACATAGTGTGGTCGGGGCACTTCTTTCAGGATCCGTCAATGTTTATCATACTATAATGCACGGTTGTTCTCCCATTGATGGCAGATATTATAAAATAACAAAAATGCAGGGCTCTCATATTTATGAACTGGATGAACGACCAATTGTTGATACAATTGACGGATTATATGGAAATAAAAGCTGGAGAAAACAGTATCCTGTTAATCTCTTAACAATTGGAGTAAATTTGGGCGGGAAATTTGAATATCATGAAGAAAGATATGTTAATAGACTAATTACCGGGATGCTTCCAGATGCCAGTGGCATTGGGATTTTTGAGCCAGATCTTGAGCAAGGTACAGAAATTCAGTTTATGTTGAGAGATGGGAATATGATGATTGAATCCGCAAAAAATAATTCAGAAAACTTGATGAAGAATATAAACGATGACGGCAAAACACCCGTTTTCGGATTTTATATTGATTGTGCGGGAAGAGCAGCAAAGCTATCAAATACATTAACAGAAGAAGCTGCAGAAGTTCAGAAAGTAATGAATAGATACAACACGCCTTTATTAGGATTTTACTCAGGAGTTGAAATTGCTTCTATCCTTGGAAAGAGCAGAGGACTTGACTGGACGGGCGTCTTAATGGTTTTGGCTGAGGACAAATAAAATGTCTGGAAAAAACGATTTAGAAAAAGAATTGGAGCAAAGATGTAAAGAGCTAGAAAGACAAGTCAAGTATTATAAGAATATTGCGCAACAAACCGGACAAAAACGTTTAAGAGAAGTTGAAATGTTAAATAGCTTCATATCTGAGCGGAAAAAAACGGAAAAGGCCTTACTGGATAACGAGCAACGTTTTCGTCTTATTGCTCAAACAACAAATGATATTTTCTACGAGCTGGATATTGAGAGCAGTAAATTGCAATGGTTTGGTAATATTGATAGCGCACTGGGTTATAAAATTGGGGAAATAAAACATACTTTGGAGAATTGGTTGCATTTAGTTCATCCAAATGATAGACACCTATTTGAGGATACCATCTTATTACATAAAGAATCAACAGAACCTCTAGAATATTCATACAGGGTAATATGTAAAGACGGCTCAATAAGATATTGGAATGATAATAGTTCTCCTATTATAGATCAGGAAGGCAAACCAAAGAAATGGGTTGGGGGTATATCTGATATCACAGAGCAAAAAGACGCTGAAGAAGCACTCATCCAAGCCCAACGCCTGGGTGCAATAGGAGAGCTTGCTTCTGGAATTGCACATGACTTTAATAATTCTCTGCAAGGAATACTGGGGAATATCGAACTTGCTTTATTAAGAGATATTTCTCCAGAAGTAAGAGACTATCTTGAAACGATTAAGAAATCAGCAATGGAAACGGCCTCAAGAATCCGTCAATTACAGCGTTTTTCAGGAAAGGGCCAAGGTCAGACCAACTATAAACAGTTGAGTCTAAACAGCGTAATAGATGATGTAGTCGCCCAGACAAAACCATTATGGAAAGATGAATCAGAGAAATTAGGCATTAAAATTGAGATCGAAAAAAAATATGCAGAAAAAGAGTTAAGAATTGACGCTAATGCAGAAGATCTGACATATGTATTTTATAATTTAATTAAAAACGGTGTTCAGTCAATGCATGAGGGTGGAAAACTGGTTTTTGAAACAGGAGAGACTGAAGCGGGTGTTTATGTAACCGTCACTGACACAGGAACCGGGATGGACGAAGAAATAAAAGCAAGGATTTTACAACCCTTCTTCACGACCAAAGGTTTTGAGCAAGGCAAGGGCTTAAGTATGAGCACATCATACGCAATAGTCAAAGAACATGGAGGAAACATCCATGTCAAAGAAACAGCTGTGGGCAGAGGAACTTCAATAGAAATCGTACTGCCGTGTTCGAAAAAGAAAGAAAACAGGCCGGAAGATGATTTCCAGGAATATAAAAATTCGGCAAAAGTACTATGGGTGGATGATGAGAAAGTGATTAGAGATATGGGAAAGGCCTTGGTTAAAGCCCTAGGGCATAGTGCAGATGTAGCCGCAAGCGGAGAAGAGGCATTAAGGCTATTACTAAACAATCAATACGATTTAATGATAACAGATGTTGGAATGCCTAACATGAGTGGATGGCAACTTGCAGAGAAAATAAAAGGAAACTATCCTGAAATGAAAGTTGCTGTAGTAACCGGCTGGGGAGCCGATGTATCAGAAGAAGAAAAAGAAAAATACGGCGTATGCTATGTCCTTGGAAAACCAATAGACATGTGTCAATTGGAATATATAGTTGCCGGGGTTTAATGCTTCTTTCCAGCTGTTATCAGACTTACTCAATCTAATCAAGGACATCCCCCAAGAACACGAGAAGTGATCTAAATTTCGCCATTGGCTATATATTCGGCAAACACGGGGTTGAATTTCCCTTTCTGTAAAGGGATTTCCTATGTTCTAAATCGGGCAAACATTCTGAAGGGCAAGGTTTGTACGAAAAGAGAAGTGGAATATTTCAGTTTTATTCAGTTGAGGGACCAAGGATCTTCATATAAATAACTTTGCCATCTCCCTCACTGTAAAAATCTGGTTCTTCCGGTTTTTGCGTACCTAGCTTTTTTAAAAATGTGGACATGATAATCTTTTTCCAAGCATATTTTTCAGGAAGGAGATTAGAGCATGTCCACAAGTTTATTATATCACGGATTCGGGATCAGGGGGTATAAGTACAAGAATACCAAGTATAAAGGGGGCAATGTTGATTTTTGTATTGAGCAGGAAAGGTACACCTTGCGCTGTGCATGTTGCGGGTCAAAGGAAGTAAAGCTGAAAGGTAAGGTGAGGCGTAGGTTCAAGTCAACTCCAATTGGTCGCAAGGCAGTGTTCATTATGTTGGTGGTGCAACGGGTTTTATGTCTGGCCTGTGGGGCTCTGAGACAGGTGAACCTAAACAACTCAATACTCGAATCAAGTCTGCCCTGAATATGTCCGATAAGCTCTAAAGCATATGTCTGCATTTTTGCGACTAAGTCCCATGCGTTTTCGCATTGCGGACATCCACTACTTTCTTGGGAGGTAAGTCTATATGCCAGTCTTTGTATGGAAGGGCACCGCCAGCGGAGGCCAAATACAAAAGGGCGAAATCGAGGCCCAGGACGAGCAGGCAGTACGCCGTTTACTTCGACAACAAAGGATAACTCTTTCTAAAGTCAAGCCCAAACCCAAAGACCTGTTGGAAAATATAGCCATTTTCAAAAAAAAGGTGTCACCGAAAGACATCGTTATCTTCACCAGACAGTTGTCTACCATGATAGATGCCGGCCTTCCACTTATTCAAGGGCTGGAAATCCTTGCCAGCCAGCAGGAAAACAAGACCTTTAAAAATGTACTCATGGATACGAAGTCTGATGTTGAAAGTGGCTCCAGTTTTGCTGATGCCCTGAAAAAATACCCGAAGCAGTTTGATCGGCTCTTCTGCAACATGATTGCAGCAGGAGAAATGGGAGGGATATTGGATGAAGTCTTAAAACGACTTGCCGACTATATGGAAAAGGCGCTGCGCCTTAAAAAAAAGGTCAAAGGGGCACTAACTTATCCCACTATAGTACTTGCCATATCAGCCCTGGTAATCGGAGTAATTCTTATCTTCGTAATACCTGTGTTTGAGAAAATGTTCGCTGACTTCGGCAGTGCCCTGCCGATTCCTACCCAGATGGTGGTCAACCTAAGTGCCTTTGTAAAATCCTATACCCCTCTCATGATCGGCATTGTGGCAGTTATGATATGTCTATTTAGAAAATATTACAAAACAGAAAAAGGTATGCGTATGGTAGATGGGCTGCTTCTCAAATCCCCTGTATTCGGGCCGCTGTTGAAAAAAGTGGCGGTGGCAAAACTTACCCGAACTTTAGGTACCTTGATAGAAAGCGGCGTACCTATACTTGAAACCTTAAATGTAGCTGCGGGGACCTCGGGCAACAAGGTAGTAGAAGAGGTCATATACAAGGTCCGATCCAGTATCAGTGAAGGGCGGACACTGGCGGAACCGCTCAGTGAAAGCAAAATTTTCCCCGCCATGGTAGTACAAATGATATCTGTAGGTGAAACTACAGGGGCACTGGACCAGATGCTTAATAAGATAGCTGATTTCTATGATGAAGAAGTTGAGACAGCGGTCGAGGCCCTGACAAGCATGATCGAACCCTTTATGATAGTATTCCTTGGTGGAACCGTAGGCTCCATAATCATTGCCATGTATCTTCCTATCTTCAAGATGGCTGAGGCGGTATCCGGAGGTTAGAGGTCACTTAATGTCAAATGTCTCTTACAGGAAATGGAGCCATGTCTTCTATTGTTCTTCAGCATCAATCAGCTTCTTCTGCGACGTCGCTGCAATGATATTAAACCGTTCCAGATTAATCCCGATGGCACGGTAGAGATTTGCCAGTCCCTGGTTAAAATCCACCAGGGCCTCAGTCTTCCGAATATGGGCACCGATAAGGTCATCCTGAAAATCCAGGACACGAAACGTGTCGGAAAGACCTTCCTTAAAACGCTCCATCTCCTGCTTTAGAGTAGTCCGTGCCAGTTCTTCGAAACGTTCCGCCACACTGACCCTCTCAAGGCTTCTCTTAACGGTTACCAAAGAATTCTTACACTCCTTTTCTATAGTCTCCTGCAGACGCTTCAGTCCATAAACCGCCTGCCGCTTTTCCAATCCGGCACGCCGATAGCGGGCCTCTGCAGCCCGATTGCCCCAAGGATAGGAAAGACGAAGCCCTGCATACCACTCGTATCCATCTGCATCGGACATACGGGAAAGAGAATCCTCATAGCTACCTACCTGTGTACTTGATGCGCTAAAATCGGCAAAGGACGTGGGACGATCTGGACCAGAAAGGCCGTTGGCACCCAGTGTCGCTTCCAGATCCAGCCTGGGAAGCCTCTGATTATCGTAGTATTCCAGTTTTATGTCCTGATTGGCGATTTGCATGTGCTGCCGCTGGATATCCGGACGCTTTTCCAAAGCAGTAGCAAGGGTCTGTACGAAATCAGGGAAGGTCTGATCTGTTCCAGGGATGTTTTCCGTTACAAAAGGTTCTTTATAGAGCGGGCTCTCCGGACGTATTCCCAGAAGATCTCTCAATCGGTTGGCCACTATCTCCATTTGCTGCCTGGCCAAAATCACCTCTTCGTCCCGAGACGCTACGGAGGTTTCGGCCTGCTGCACCTCAGTAATTGGAACCACACCTGCTTTAAATTTTTCTCTGTTACCCTGAAGAAGATCCCGGGCCAGCTCACGTGATTCGATACGATAACGAAAGACAGCCTGCGCTTCTGCAAGATCATAATAAACGAGCTCGATTTCCTCTCCTATGCGCTGGGCCCGATCCATATATTCACTTGCGGTTTGCTGAACCAAATTTTGACTCATGCGCAGATTAGCCGTATTGACTTCTGTGCCGAAATTCTTGAGAAGCGGTTGGGTGAAATCCAGTAGCAGGACATTACGATATTGCGGACGAAGCGCATCCACAGAGGAATTGTTCATAGAACGGCTGGTTTTGAAAGACATCTGTGACTCAAGACCAAATCGAAACTTCTTGCGAATGCCGATATCACCCCCTGTTTCCCGGTATAAATCAAAGTCTTCACTGGAAAAGGCCGATGCCGTTGGAGTCCTCTCCTCCATCGACGATATCCCCATTTCAATCGCAGGATCAAACTCCGCCTTCTCGACAATTAAGTTTTCCTCGCTGATAGGTATATTAAGTTCCTCCACCTGCAAATCCAAATTGTATTGGATACCTCTTGCCAGAGCACTCTGCAGTGTCAGGACACTTGCGTCTTCCAGAATATCCTCCCTGCTCTCTTGGGCTGGACTAAAGCCGGTCAAAAAAATCACTATCAAAAAGCTTATAACACTGGGTAGTAAAATCCGTTGCAACATAATGGGATCTCCACCTTACTATGGACTTCAGCCCCTTTTGGCCAGACTGTTATAACAAAAGTCCAGCACCTCCTGGTAAATGTCCGGGATCTTAAGCGGGCACATAAGCGTTTGCCGCCCAAGACCATTTAGCATCCCTATCAAAATAAAAGCCGTTTTCTCTGCAGAAATACGTCTTATGGATCCGTCTTTCTGCCCGGTTTCGATTAAACCCTTGAATAAGTTAACCAAGTGGAAAAAACGGCTGGAGACTATTTCCCGAAAGGGCGTATCCTCCTCCATCAAATGAAAAGGAAAATCACGCAGCATTACCATGACTTCTCCGGATCTTTCATTGATAAAACGAAAATGGAAACAAATTACCCCTTTTATGGCTTCAAGTCCATTTGAGGCCTTTTCGGCCTGCATTTCAATCCCTTGGACATAGTCATCCAACATGTCTTTAACAATATATGCAAGGATGCCTTCCTTGGTCTTGAAATGATGAAAGAGGGTGCCCTCAGCTACACCAGCGGCCTGTGCAATATCAGACGTGGGTGTAGCACCGTAACCCCTCTGGGCAAACAGTTCGGTGGCGGCCATTAATATGGCCTCCTTGCGGGACACACCAGTCCTTTCTTCTGATTCCCGTTCCATTTTTTAAGATTTGTTTCAAAAAAAGTGATTACTCAGTCAGGAATATACTGCATTAAACTCCGCCGGCAAGTGAAAAATATCGTGTAAATAGATTAATTAGTACTACAAGACAAAATGCAGTACGATCAAAACAGCCCTGGGGAAGGACCTTTGCCCTGGCAAGAAAATTCTTAAAAAAGGGCCCTGCAGAATGTTGTCAACAGGGCCGCAATAATAGTTTATATTTTCTAATTTACCACCAACTGACTGTCTTGTCTGCCTCACGAATCATCTGAACCAGAATGTCATAATTGGGTTCACCCACGTAAAGGCTGAACTCTTTTGCATCCCTGTCGCGACTGAGTATTTCGACCAGCTTTTTTACATCATCAGTTGGTTCAGAACGATAGACATGCAATATTTTCATTTTTTCGTCGCTCATTGTGTGCTCCTATTATACTGCTAACCGCAGGTATCAGGTGGCGGAGAGCTTGCTTTCGGCAAGCCGTATGGGATGATGAAATCCGCATCACGCATACGCTCCCCAAGTTCCTCCAAGGTGATGGGTGTCAACTCCAAGTCTTCTACATCAGGTGGATCACCACCCATATTAAATACATCACCCTCCATATCCCGAATCCATTCAATATTGCCTATATTGTACTCATTGAAGGGCGGGTATTCCCCATACATGTACACAGCGAACGCAAAATGGTTTTCGACCGACTGTCCCAGTGTGGAGCGTGTACCGTCTCCGGCATACGAACGGTTGGGCAACAGAAAATACATTGTGAATGACATAATCAGTATCTCCTTAATCTACAGTACTGCGATCTACAATACCAGGTATTTGCCGCACTCTTCCAATAAAAGGCCGTGAAAGCCCTGGGTCGCCATCTGCTTGCCTGTCAAGCCCTTTGGCACGTCCTGAACGTCATAACCTTCACATTGATAACTTGCAGCACATATGGCAAAGTCCTTAACATCGCAAAGATTGGCAAGCTTAACGAATTCAGGGGTTTTAGCCAGATGAACAGATTTGAAGGTAAAGAAGGCCATGACCTTCATCCCTGCCCGCACAGCAGCCTTTGCAGCACCCAAAACATGCCTCATATGCTGCGGCGAAGTCACAAAAATTCCGAGTGTGTTCGGATCAGCAGACATCTGCATTATCCTCCATTTTATATTTGTAGGCCAGCTATAAACAATTGAAAGAATGCATAAAGACCCTCAATTATTTAAATGGCCCGGCCGAGAGGCTAATTAGTATTAACCCTTCTTTATGTAAAAATGTAAAAAACCGGCGTCTTCCTTCTCACCAAGGTACTCATGACCGGCACGCTCACACCATCCGGGGATATCATTACGGGTGCCCGGATCAGTACCGAGTACCTCAAGGA
>Ga0190348_1000108_pt1 | contig 22252 bp, 11 predicted proteins | sample 48721367_MG_FD_161658 | JGI IMG/M metagenome (GOLD analysis project Ga0190348, IMG submission 161658) | Hydrothermal vent microbial mat bacterial communities from Southern Trench, Guaymas Basin, Mexico - 4872-13-6-7_MG | ecosystem: Environmental > Aquatic > Marine > Hydrothermal vents >... | reverse complement strand
GGTGCGTGTAGAAGATTCGAAGAACAGGTTCACAACGGTTACTCCCCTGAGCGTGGGAACCTTCCTGATGGGGCGGTCCAGGATCTCCTTGAGGGTTTCCGCGGTATCCAGGATATGGACAATATCTTCGGCGGGCACCCCTTCCAATCCCAGCAGATGCCGCAGCGACAGAACGTGCCCTTCGTTCCGATCAGGCGTCATCAATTTGATCCTCCTCCGCTAGATCTTCTCTCTCAACCAGAAGAATCGCGTCTTCACCATCGCTTTCAGCCATGCGGACGCGGACTTCCTCGCCCAGAGAAGTCGGTATATTCTTACCCACAAAATCCGGTTTGATGGGCAGCTCTCGATGCCCCCGATCCACCAGGGCGACGAATTGAATGCGTGCAGCCCTTCCTAAATCCATCAAAGCATCCAGCGCTGCTCGCACCGTTCTACCCGTGTAGATGACGTCGTCCACCAGGATGAGGTTTTTCTCATCTACGTCGAAATCAATGTGAGTGATCTGAACCTGCGGCCTCTTGAACTTTAACCGGAAATCATCCCGGTAAAGCGTTACGTCCAAGACCCCCATGGGCACGTCACCCCCTTCAATGTCCCGGATTAATTTCCTGAGACGATCGGCAATGTGCACGCCCCTGGTCTGCATGCCGATCAGCGCCAGATTCTGCAGGCCCCGGTTGCGTTCGATGATTTCGTGTGCCAGGCGCGTTAGAGTACGACGCACGCCGTCGGCATCCACCAGTTTTGCCTTTACGCGAAATTTCACGATCAACTCCAAAGGTAAAATAAGCCCCCGCGCGCCGGCGGGGGCTTTAAATTCAAGAGTCCTTACCGACCTCGCTGGATCAGTTTAAAGGGAAATTATCAGCAGGGCTGACCCCAGCAAGGTCAGCCCCTATGTGCCTCGTTTCTACTTCATCAGGATCATCTTGCGAACCGACTCGAAGTTCGCCGTCTTCAGTTTGTAGAAGTAGACGCCTGATGACAATTGCGATGCGTTCCAGGTTACCTGATGGTTACCGGCTTGCAGATCGCGATCTAACAGCTTGGCGACTTCCTGACCCATCAGGTTGTACACCGTTAACTCCACATTGGCGTTTTCAGGAAGCGCAAAGCGGATTTCGGTGATCGGGTTGAATGGATTGGGATAGTTCTGCTCAAGCGTGTAGCTCAGCGGCATCTCCGGTTGTACCGGTTCCTCTACGCCGACCGAGTATCCAGGATTGGCGGCCCAGTAGTCGAGGACGTTGCCGATGAAGGTTTCGCGATTGGTGTCGTCCATCATATAGAGCGAGTAGCCTAATGTGACGACGTTATGCTGCTCCTCGTCATCCCGGAAACCGGCCGGATTATCGGCGAAGGTTCCAGTGGATTCGAAGAACAGCCCTTCAGTGGCGACATTGTCCGCCGGGAAGAGGTAATCGCTCCAGGGATCGCCTTCAAAGCCGGACAGGGTGAGCGGCGAGGTCATCCCCGCGCACATGTCGTCGGCCGTCGTCTCCAGTTCAGAATAGCCCACGCCCGGAGTGATGATCGAGCGGTCGTGCAGCACCTCGCCGATATGCAGCCAGTCGTAGAAGATAGTGCCTGCTTCGAAAACCGTGTCTTCCCAGCCTAACAGACCGCCAAGATACTCTTCAGAGGACCACAACAGATTCTTGCCGTCCGCTAAGAACATGGCGAAGGGGTTATCCGCTGAGTACACGGGGAAGGTTTCGAAGCCATCGTAGGCGCCATAATCCGAGTATCCCACCCAGAGGCAGCTTTCGTAGTTACTCAGGATCGTCCAGAAATCCGGTGGGCCGTATAGGTCGGCATCCCAGACGTCGTAGGTCACTCCCAGATCATCCAGCGGACCGGTGATCATCGGGTCGTAATTACTTCCAGCCCAATACTGATCGGAGCAGAAGAGCACCGTGGCTCCTTCAGTGTAATTTTCACCCGTGTAGGTGCACTCGTAGGTCGGACCGACGTTGATGTTGTCTCCGGCATCCATGGCCAGTACATAGTATTCCAGCGTTGACCAGGAGCCCGGCGGCGACCAATGGTACTCGTACTGGTCACCGATCATCAGCGACATCGCACCGGTTTCCCAATCGCCCTCGTCCCAGCGATATTTCACTGAAACGCTGCCGATTCCGTCGGGATCGGTCACTTCCGCTACCACGCCGTAGGGCCTATTGCCGTAGATGCCGTAGCGCGATCCGGCGATCATGCTGATGGACGGCCCGGGGTTCTCGTTGAAGAATTCCATGACGTTCATCAGGATGGCTTTCGCCTCATCAGGGTCATCGCAGGCTTCCAGCACCCAGGGCAGGAAGACCATTTTGAAGTCGCCATCGTACCAGATACCGGCGGACTCGTTGTCAATTTCCGTCTCGAAGCAGGTCACACCGCCGCCCTGCGGCCAGCAGAAGTCGTTGTAGTTGGGATCGGGATGACTGTAAACGCCGGCCGTAAAATCGCCACCGATGGGATCCGCAGCGATGCCGAAGTGTAGGGTATCGTTGGAATACCCGGAGGTGGGATCCAGGTGGGCATCCGACCAGCCATAGTCAACCTTTAAGTACTCGTACATGAACGTACCCGGTATAGCCGTGAACTCGGTCCAGACGTCAGGATTGAAGGCGCCGCCCAGGTAATCCGAGCTGGAGAAGAAGAAGTTACCTCCATCATCCATGAAGTTGGCGACGGGATCATCGGCGAGAACGGCATCGTTGTCGGGCAGACTACCCGAGTAACCCGGACCGTTGTACCAGAGAACCGTCCGGTAGATGCTAGTGTTGAGCACGTCAGCGCCGGGATAGCCCATATCGTCCGGAGAGCCGGTGTCAATGTACCAGTAATCGTAGAAGAAGTTGTTATCTGCCAGCATCTCGGTGTAAACCTCTTCGCCCTCCGTATCACCGGAATCATTGACTAACAGAATTTTGGCACCGCTGGGCTGACGGTAGGTGAAGTTGTAGCCCGCTACGCTTGGCGCCGTGGAGGTGTGGCCCTGATCGTCGTCCGCTTCCACGCGGAAGTTGATCATAGAACCGACAGCGACGGCCTCAATATCGCCGGCGTATTCATCGCCGCCCGTGTTGGTCATAACCACCGTTGTCTCAGCGCCGCCGTCCACCGAGTAGATCAACCGGACTTCCTGCACCACACCCGGATTGCCGCCCGTGGACTGATCGGTCACCGTGGCGGTGATGGTATAGGGGCCTTCCAGGTAGGTGTCAGACGGATCGGCTAAGTCTTCCACCGTGGGGGGCGGATCGCCGTAGAGGTTCACCTTGGCGCGGATGAACCAGTCAATACCGTAAGCCCACCAGCCGGATTCACCCGGATATGAACCACCCGGATCTGTCAGATAGGTGAGGCTGTGGTAGGGGCGGTCGTCAGCGGCGTCGCCCAGGATGGATGGGTAGTACGGCTGGGCGCCTGTGCCCAGGATACGGTAGCCTAAGTAGAAGTTTTCCGTCCCCACGTCAAGGTCTTCAGGTGGATAGCCGTAATCCTCGAAGACCAACTCCTGAAACTCTCCCGAGTTATCAAAGGAGTAGGTGATCCCGCCGGCGAGGATTTCGCCCAGCGGTGTGGGGCCGGGACTGGCTCCGGGTTCATCGCTGTCGAAGTAGTTGTCCGGATCAAAGCCATCAACGATGTCCCAAATGAATACCTCGGCATCACCGCCCATATTGCCGTTGAAGTTGAACAGCCCGGATATAATCTGGCATTCGGTCGGCGGTTCGAACCAGACGCCGCAGGTATCGTCCGGCAGCGGCCGCCCGGAATAGTAAACCGAATTGCCATCATCATACTGGATGATGAATTCGATCTGGGCGTTTGCTGTCAGCGTGAACGCAAACAGCAGAAAACCAAGTAACAGTAGAGTGTAAAACTTTTTTCGCATGACTCCTCCTATCATGATTCTGTATTTTCTACTCGTCAGTACCTTACGGCCTGCTTCTATTGGTTTCAGCTATGATAAATGAGCGACTATAAGAGAGATATCAGCTCTTATATCTCAATTAGGCTTTCAATGCGCTGGTTCAATTCGTAAAGATATTCAGCCATTTCTCCTATATAGACATAGCTTACGGTGAACTCCATACCTTCCTCGAGGAGACGGTAGAGCCGCACACCCATCCCGGAGGTGGGTTCAATTGGCCCGGAACCATTGTAGGTCAACTGGAGGCCTTCTTCTCCAAAGATGTTCTCTTTACCCACTGTCGCAGAAGGCTCTCCTGCCGTCCCCAGTTCAATGGCTTTGTACATAAAGTCAATGTCACCGTTGGGATAGAGAATCACCTCGAAGGTGAAGTATTCATCGCTGATGCTGGTATCGGCGTGAGCCACGCTGTCCCATTCGACGATGAAGCGTTCTCCATCCTCATCGAAGTAATAAAACGCTTGACCGTGGCCATTACCGTTTTCAAGCATCAGGTCATCCCAGTAAGGAGCGATGAAGTTGTTGGGATTGCTGACGTCAGGAATCGCCAGATTCTCCGGGGAATCCGAGGTAATGCTCAGCGTGATGTATCCGTTCGAAGAGATGTAAGCGACGCTGTCCTGGTAATTGATGAAGGGGAAGGTAAAACCGATCTGGAAGGGGCCTGCCATCTGATTGTCTCCGGTCAGTCCCGTATTGATTCCGGGGAGCGAGCCGGGACGGTCGGGATTGATTTCCACCCAGTCGTAAGCGATTTCGCCGAAATCGGGCGGATCGGCCGTCACGGCAATGCTATTTTCATTGAACGGCGTGACCTGGTATTCAATGTATTCCAAGGGGAAGGTAATGTCCGGCGGTTCGATGGTCGTATAATGGTGAATGCCCGGATTGACCGGCGTCAGCGACCAGGACACCCCGGGGTCATCTCCCGCAGCTTCCAACTCGATAACCTCACCCTCGACCGGAATGCCGTAGGTCACCAGTAGGGTGTCAATAAAATCGGGATCAACGATGCTCAATTCCGCCTCGGAATTCCCGAAATCCTGCAGGTAATAGTAGTTCTGGGCGTTCAGGAGGTGCAGGCTCTCGGATCCAAAGCCGGGATCGTGATCGGCGGGGGCGTAGTCTTCCCCCTGAAGATCGAAGACCATCTGCGCCATCTGGATGGATTTTTCCGCAAGCTCCTGGAGTTCCTCGGTGGTACTTTCTCCGGCGTCTTCCAAAACCATCCTTTCGATGGTCGCCGACAGACACAATCCCGCATAAGCGTCTGCCAAAAGATCCACCTGCGTCGCCGGATCCGCCAGCGTGGTGATGAAGGAAAACTGAATCTCCGCATCGGTGAAGTCGGTCAGCCGCACCGCAGACCAACCCAGACCGTCATAGGCGGGCAGGTAGAAGGCGTTGCGCTGGTTGGCTTCCAGGAAGCTATCGTAGGCGAGGCCAAAATCCCCGTTGCTGTAGGCAGTCCAGCCTTGCTGCATCAGATAGTCAATTCCCTGCCAGCTTGAATCCGTCGGAATGTTATCACTTTTGTCCTCACAACCGGCCAGGGAAAATACCAGTAAGGCAATGCAGATGGCCGTAAGGCTCACACGAGCTATAAGGCTCTCATGAGTTCTCAAGAGGAGTTTCAACTGTTTTTTCATGCTCGACCCCTGCGTATTTAGCAGATTTATTTCAGGAGCATCATTTTTCGATACAATATCCCTTCCTGAGCTTCTAAGCGCAGGAAGTACATACCGCTGGAGAGGTTGATGGGTTTCCACTCGATGGTGTGCCGTCCAGCATCGTAATTATCATCCGTTAACCGTGCCACGAGCCTACCCATCAGATTGTAAACGTCAACCTTGACGTTTTGCGCCTTGGTCAGCTCGAATTCAATTCGCGTGACGGGATTGAACGGGTTGGGGTAGTTCTGATCAAGGCGGAAACTGTAAGGCATTTCAGGCTTCATGTCGCCCAGCGGCCCGGCGAAAGCCTGAAACTGACCGAACTTCCAACTGTAGGTCTTGAGAATATCATCACCTTCGTCGGCTACGCCGCCGACATAAACCCAGCTATCGCCTTCAGAACGGTAAACGCCGACTTCCGAATTGCCCGCCAGAACAGGATCAAAAGGAATTTCGAGTTCTACGGGGCTGGAAAGTTTCAAACCTGCACTCCCCGCCGATACCAGGGGTCCAACAGCATAGTGAGAGGGATCAGAGGGAGCTGCAACCGTTCGGGAAGGAATTTCGGCGATAAATTCGGTCGGATAATCCGTAACGCTGAGCATGATGTAGGCGTCATCCTGAAGAGCCAGAGGTGGAATGTACAGGCTGACGGCTGATTCAGCTTGACTCAGCGCTCCACCAACGGTACTCTCGATGAAATCCACCGTGACCGCCAGGGGATCGGATGATTTCTCATTACCGCAGATGTCCTCTCCGTAGGCCGTAAACTCCAAATCAGCCGGAAACTCGATCCTATCGAGGTGATATGCAATGTGATAGATGTAGGCTGAACCCGCCGCGTTCGTGAAGAAAACGTCCTGATCCAGGGCGATGGTAGTATCTGCACCCGTATCGCTTGCGGTACCACCTGTTACGTCCACTACCGGTCCTTCAAGTTCAGTCAGCAAAACGGTCTCAATCCGGTAAAGCTGTCCGCCATCGGGGAACATTCTCTCGGTGCAGAAAGAGTAAATGTCAATGTAGCGTTCGTCAATGGGATTTTGCGCAACGGAAATGAACAGATCTGGAGCAGACGTGGTATCGTCACCAAAAGTGAAGCAGGATGGAGTCTCGTCAAATCCAGAATTGCATATAGCTAATACCCGCACATTATTGGGTACTTCATAACCTCCGACCAACCATAGCTCTTCGGGCAACGATAACTTACCCTTTTGCTTGATGGGATCTACCGGGATTTCGAGAACCTCCACCAGGTCCTTCGGCATTTCCGGCGTAAAGTCAGCAGAATCGGACACTATTGCGAAGAAGCTTAGCTGGTTTCGGTCATCCCCGTTGACGACAAGGTCTGTGAGAGGGTGCTCCGGATTAAAGAATGCCTTGGGTGCAGGCAAGTCTACCATCTGAAAGGCTATTGCGCTCCAGAAGGGCATTTGGAAGTTATAAGGGGGAGGAGGATCGGCGGGCCAGTACCAGTTTTTATTGGTGGCTGCGATCTTCGAATTCGCATTGATAAACCCGTACTTACCCTCGTGGAATGTTGAGTCGGATATGTCCAGGGCTCCCGCTATGATAAAATCGTCGAACACATCCACAAACTCAGGTGTATAATCAACGGTGTCAGAGCTGGCACCCACTGTTTTTTCATAAATTAGACGTCCGAGTCCGGATACGCTCTGATAGGGAGAGGTAGCGATCTCAGTCATGCCGTGTATCAGATCCTCTCCCGCTCCTACGTCAGGGAACATTTGCTCATACAGGTACAGCATAAACAGAAAGGAGTACAGATATTCGATATCGGGGGAATCACCGGTGCCCGTTCGAGTTGAGATGTTAAATTCCAGGAGGTTATTCATGGCTGGAAATGTAACGACACCGGAAATTGTTGGATCATCAGACCCATACTGCCTGACACCCGAAACGGTGGGATAACCCGCCACCCATTGGCTGAAATAGGACAGTCCACCACGTAGCCACAGGTCCTCCGTAAAATCCTGATTCCAGTTAATCAGGTGGAAAACCTGGTTGCAGGCGGCCGAACCCGCACGGTTGATCCACTGGGGATCGGTATCCAGGTAGATCATTTCAGCCTGGTTGCTGGTAGCGAACTGAAGCCGAGGGAATTCGTTCTGTCCATCATAGTACCCGTTCAGGAAAGTGCCGTTCCCCTGGGTTCCTTCGTAGAAGTTGTCAATAACATCGAGGAAAAGCATGACGACTCTCGGATCGCCGTCAATATCCAATCCCGATTCGGGCCCGGGGAATTCCCCCCACCATTCCTGCATCAACTCCCATATCCCCTTGGTCGTATCCGCTGGCGTAGCATGCTCAAATTCCCAGAGGAAATCGTTGAGCTGCCCGAGGGTTCCGTTGCGGTGAATCAGACCGTGATTTGAGGTGGCGAAATCTTCACCGGCCATACTGCGCAGGAATCCTCCCATATAGCCGCCGATGAACATCTCATCGTTCGGCCCGAAGGCGATATCTCTGGTATTCACCGCCAATGAATCGGTGCCATCGTTGTTCTTAATGTATCCGGTCAACCTGGTCCACTCATCATGTGGAGATTCCTCTGCGGTAAATAAACCCTGATCGGTGGCAATGTAGTAGAGATCTCCCTTCTTGGCTATCCTGTATACCGACATGCCGTCATGGCTGTTGGAGATGGTCAACTGAGGGGCGTGATACCTATCTTTTATGTCACCGGTCAATTGATAAGAATACAGTCCCGAACCTTCTGTCCCGACGTAAGCGGTAGTCTCATCGCCGTCCACTTCCAGGTAAAGCGAAGGCCCGGTAACCTGCGCATACCCGTAGGCCTCGAGATGTCCCAGGGCGAGGGACCGATAGTCAATCTCCGGCGGTGTGTCACCCTCAGGATAGTAGAAGATATCCTCATCGCTGATTTCGAGAATTAATCCTTCCGCAAACTCGTCAACAAAGCCCAGCCAGTATATGTTCTGGGTCACGTCAACGATGGTGATGTTTTGCCCCGCGGTGATGGGCAGCCCATGAGAGGTCATCCCCTCGGTTACTCTAAGCTTCAGATAATCTTCCGCAACGCTGAAATATTCCAGAGCTACTGTCCCTCCTAACGGTTTCCAGGTCGCCAGAATATCTGCGTTGGGACTGTCACTCAGCGGCCTCGTGCCACCGTAGAAAATACCCTTATCGGTAACGGCGAAGAGAAGCTCTGTATCCGGTTCATAGGCCAGGGCGAAGGCCGGAGTCTGCACCCAGTTAACGTCCTGGCTGGGCGGAAGTCCGATCAACGGTTTCCAGCGATTGGCGTTGCGGGTCATGTATATGCCATCATCCGTGGCCGCCCATAAGGTTTTGGTATTTACGGGATGACCTAAGATATCGTAAGTTCCCGGTTTGTCAACCCCCTCTTCCGCATCGAAATTCATTCCGCTGGCGCGCAGCATGAACGTATCACCCGCGGCCAGGCTCCAGAAAGGCCCGTATTCGGTACCCACCCAAATGGTATCGAGCGCTTCACCATATTCCGCACGGGTGAACAGACAATTCAGATTGGAGCGTCGGTTATAATTGGTGGAATCAAAGCCATCGTAGGTTCCATCCACGTCAGGGAGACCAGCGATGGATGGCTGCCAGTTCAGCCCACTGTCGTAGCTCTTAAATAGAGCCCCATTGCAAGCAGCGAACAAGATGAGCGAATCCGGGTTGAGTGACGAGTCGGCGGGTGCAGATATGTCGTTGATATAGGCATCTTCGGTGATTAGATAAGCGTATTCACTCACCAACTGGCAGGTGGCAGACAGAGGATAATATCCCGTAAAGAATCCCTCGGCATATGCCCAAAACAGCTGCGTATCACCGACGTTGATGCTGTCCGCGTTCACTTGCCCCGAAGAACTGTTCATAACCGCAGGGTGGCGGCTCAGCGGGATACCCGCGCTGGCGCTTAGCGCGAAAATAAAAACACACAACATGACGCCAAGCATGATCCACGAAGTTTTCATCGGGGCTCCAAAGGATGGTCGTAAGACTCTAACGAGATAGTTCGCTCGTCTAACGAAGTGATCCATTCGGACTAGCGAATTATTGCGACGGTTAAGGTTGTGGTTAACTGTCATCGTCATCTCCCTGGCCATAAGGCTCTCACGAGCGGAAGAAAGTTTTCCATTTTAGATTCTGATTCAGGTCGTAAGACTCTAACGAGTCCTAAGAGTCTCACGAAAGGTTAATTTCTACCTGAAAAGATCAGAAGGTAAACCGTAACGAGAAACGGTGAACGTTATCGAGAATTGTATAATTGGAGAAGGCGTAATCTATTCCCAATCGGTAACCGGACATGGGGGCGCTGATCCCCGCACCGGCATTCAGGCCGGCTGTATCATGGCGGAAGATGTACCCCACCCGCAGGAAGGCGGCTTCCATGTAGGCGTACTCTGCTCCCAATTGCAGTCGCTCGTAATTATCCGAGGGGTGTACACCGTCCAGTGCGATAGTCAACCGCTGGCTGAACGATTTGTAAGGCTCCATGGCCATGCCGAAAGCGAATTCGATGGGCAAGTCGTACTTCAGATACTCAGATTCATCGGCTAAGGGAACGCCGTTGTCGTAGTCCTGATAGGTATCTGGCAGGCTGAATTTACTGCCGAAGTTCTTAATACTCATTCCCATACGCAAAGTCTTAAAGCCGGTGTCATAGAGCAGACCGACGTCTACGCCGAAGACGGAGGTGGAGGATACCCAGAGATCCTCGTGAATCCAGCGCATGTTTCCACCGATGGAGAACTTATCTGTCAAGCGCCTTGCATAGGAAAAGCCCAATGCGAAATCAGACACGGAGAAGGTCTCTCCGCTGGTGCCCTGCTGGTCGTCCACGGTGGTTACGTCCATTTTGCCGGAATCCAGGTAGATAAAATGCACTCCGAGCACACCGAAAGAACCGAAATTATGTACCAGACCAGCTCCATACAAGTTGATATCAACAAACCAGGGGGCATAACTGGCGATGAAACTCGACTTCTTCACATTCACCAGGCCAGCCGGATTTCCGAAAATGGCACCCGCATCATCGGAAGTCGCCATAGTGGCACTGGCCATGGCAACCGAACGTGCATCCAGGCCGATCTTCAAAAATTGCGCGCCCATCGTTCCGACCTTGGCGAACTCCTGTCCCTGGGCGGATAAAGCCAAACTCAGAAACAGGACGACCCATAAGGCCTTCCGGGTCAGCAAGCCTTTGCGTAGCATGATCAATTCTCCTCCCACATCGTGGAACTAAGTCCCCTCATGGATGGATTCCAATCTATGGTTTATCGTGCGATGACGAATTTTCCCAATTTCTTATCTGATTCGGTTTCGACCACGTATAGATAAAGTCCCGATACCACGGACTGCACATTCTTGGACAACAAATCCCATACTTCCGTGTCCGTTCCATTCGTGTGATCCAGCGTCTGGACGATGTCTCCTGCCAGCGTCAGGATGGTAATCTTGCAGGCCGGCGGCAGGTTGATGAAACGGATGATACTCTCGTAGCGCGCTTCGAAGAGGTTGGTGCCACGATAGGGATTCGGCACGACCTTGACGTGATCGAGGTTCGTATAGGTGCTATAACCACCTGGCGGAGGATTACCACCGGTGTCCCCGCCTTCTTCTTCGCCGAAATACGCCTGCGGATACACTGCCATGGGCGCGCCGCTGGAGGGGTCTTTCAAATAATTGGCCCGTGCGGACTCCTGGGGTAAAAACTCAGGAGTTTGTTCGGTCGCCGGTTTGTAAGAATCGTAGGAGACCACCGCATAATAATAGGGCACGCTGTTTATGGGCTTTTCGTAGGTCGTCCCCCACGGTGTTACGCCACCCGTGTCCACGAAGGCGTGCTGCAAGTTATCCAATTCAATCGGATCATCATTCAGCGTATCCCCCTCAGTGTTGACGACGTAAACCGCACTGTCAGCCAGAATGTCACAGGCATAGATCATTTGCCAACCGGTCGGCGCATAAGCCGCACGGTAAACCTTGTAACCTTCGAAATCAGAATAACCCAACAATGGGTCAGGCTCAAACTCAGCGTGATTATCCCAGGCCAGACGAATACCACCTTCTATCCCGGTATAGTTCAGGTTGGGTATAGGCGGCGGTACGGGCAGCACCCAATGCAGATCGGAGTCGAAATCCGATGGCTCTGCAGGGCTGCTGTTCAGCGATCCGGAATAATAGGCGATCATGGCTTGATCGGCGGCATGTCGCAATCCTTTCAATCCCTGGCCGATGCAGAAGGCATAGACGAAGCGCAGTGACTCACCGGCGGGGAACACAAACGGCCCCGTGGAAGTCAGCCAGCGGTAATCGAAAGTCGGCGCCCCGATCTCACGGGGATTGGGGATGAATTTGAAGCCCATACCCGCAGAATGCGATGCCGACATGTATTCGTATTTTTCATCATCGTTCCCGGGATCGCTGTTCCAGTTCCACCACTGATGAGCGTGGGGACGCGGCAGGGTGTCGTCTTCCGTGGTGTAATAGGGTTCATGCGGTGTGTAAATCAGCCGTCCCCCGGTCCAACCGTCGCAGGGAATCTGCAGGTTCCTCTCACCTGTGTCATTACCCTGAATAGCGTTGTTATCGCCGTCGTAAATCATGGACATATTTCGACTGATAAGCCAACCGTGCAGAGTCAATCCGGTCTTGGCATCAACCAGTGGCTGCCCTTCCCATTCGCCAGCCTGCCCCAGAATCACCGGCCCGTTGTCATCTAGATAAATCTGGTACTCATCCCAGACTCCGTCAGGTTCAATAAGGCTGGGATTGTAGTTGGGATTATCCGGATTTGACCATCCGTAGGGGATACCCCATTCGTCATAACCGTCCAAACCATCGCCATCCAGATCGAGGGGATCTACAACGTCAAGCATATCCGTGTCAGTATCCGGGCCATCCCAACCGTCGTAGTCTACGTTATCATCAATGTGCGGCTCGGTGGGATCCAATCCGGCGACGTCATTGTCAAACACCCAGGCCACGTAGAAATTGGACAACGAGCCAAGGTCTCCATTGTTCATCACCTTGGATTCAATGGCGAAGAAATCATTGTACTCCGGCATAGACCAGGTCAAAACTCGCTGCTCCACTTTGATCCCCAATGGAAAATGCGTCGCAGAGACGGTGGCGAAATCATCGAAAATCACCCGTGAATCCTGGATGGATTTCCCAGCTCCCAGGAAGAAGGGATCGTCATCGGAGGGATGAAATTCGTAATCCCCGTAATCCGCATGGGAACAACGCTTTTTACCCTGAACCAGAGCGCCCACCCAAAAGCGCCCCTCATAGATGTAGTCATTTCCCGACCCACCGGGCCACTCGCCGGAAGGGAGATTTGCATCTGGGTCACCATACCGTCCAAAATTAGAGAGAGCGGTCCAGATGTTGCTCACGTCCAACACCATGTTTTTGTCGTTTGCCTCATTCCCCGTTAATTCTCGAACCGGACCCACTTTTCCGGTATCGGACGAAGTTCTGGCAAACGCTACCGAGGCGATGAGCATCACGCCGAGAATTAGAACGACCCAGCGATTCATTTTATGCTCCATTTGTATAATTTGGCCGATTGACTATCGGTTTGCAGCTTCAGTATCTAAAACTCGAATTTGGCTCCAATGCGAATCAAACGTTCCTGTCCATAAACTGTCGGATTATCGTACGGACCATCCGCATCGTAGATGCGATTGCCGTTTTCATCCACCTGCAAGGCATACCATTCTTCATCGTCAATGTCCAGGATATTCAACTTGTTGAACAGGTTACGCACTTCGATGAAGACCTTGGTGTAGAGCTTATTCCAGCGGAATCCCTTGTCAGCGATCATATCCACGTTCAAGGTGTAGGGCATACGCTCAGTATTCTCGTATTTCCATTTATCCTGGTCCCTGGTCGGTGGACTCCAGGGCATACCACTGCCGTACTCGATAATGAAGTTGAACCCGAGATTGTCTGTATGTGGAATTCCGAAGAAGGTTTCGTTGTCCAGAGTCCGCAGATCAACATTAGCCGTTATGGTGTGGCGCTGATCCCAATCCAGAAAGGTCTCGGTGGTCGGAACGTTATTACCCTCCCAGATCGTAACGTAGTCCGCCGTCGGCGAGGAGTTCTTACCCCTGGCGAAGGAATATGTATAGGTCGCCGTGCCGGACAAGTAGCGGTGACGCGGCCGGATCACGGTAACCTCGAAACCCCGCACGTTTCCATAGTCGGTGTTGTCATAGATGCCGTACCAGTTCGAAGCGGAATAGTAGATCTGGCGTGTATCCGTCAAGCCGGTAATGTCCTTGAAGAAGCCGGTCACGTTCAAGACCAGGTCGTTGGCGAACTGGTGCTTAACGCCCAGCTCGTAAGACGTAGTCTGTTCCGGCTCCAGGTTGGCGTTGCCCATCCTCGGGTAAGCTCCGAAGAGCTGGAACGTCAGGTTTTCGAAGAGGTAACTAAAACGCGGTACCTGGAAGTAGCGGCCGTAGTTGAAGTACAGAACGTCTCGGTCGGTGATAGGGTGGGAGATGCCCAAACGAGGCGACCAGGCGTACTTGGCATCAATGCTGGTGGGATTCTTGATCACTCCGCCCGTCGTGATGTCAACGACCGGATCGGTGATGTCTGAAGGATAGTTGTCGTAGTTGGCATCGAAGTAATCGAAGCGGAGACCGGCGTTGACGATCAATCCCTCAAATTCCATCTTATCCTGAGCATAGGCGGCGAAACTATAGGGATATACCGTGTAATCCTCGCCGTAGATGTTGCCACCCGAAGCCGCGTCAACGTCGTACACCATGATGTCGTAGTAACTGCCCTCCACACCTAACTTAAGCTGGTGATTTTTATTGATCTGGCTGGTAATGTGGTACTGCGCGTTGTAGGTGTATTTCTCATCCTCGTGCCAGCGATCCCGATGGTACGTATTCCCGATTCCGTATTTGAAAAACCCGTCATCGTCTTTCTCGCCAACGCCGAACATGGGCAGCTCGGTCATGGGTATCCACAGGGAATCAGGACCGACTTCCGAAGCGTCCACGTACCCGTTATGATTCTCGTCCGTGTACAGGTCTTTATCGGGCCCGTAGTAAACATAATCCCAGATTCCGTTTCCGTTCAGGTCTTCAGGGCTGCTGTCAAAACGACCGTCGCCATCTAAATCCTCGGTCGTTACTATGCCGTCACCCTCACCGTAGTCACCCGTTCCCGGGATGCCATCTAAGCCATTGTCCCAGCCGAAATGCTCATTTGGATTCAGATTCGGTTCAAGCTCATAATCCAACTGGCCGTTGCTGTTCAAGTCCTCGGTGTATTGAATAACGCCGTCGCCATTGACGTCATTCCACACGTAGGTCGCACCATCCCCCGTATAGGTCAATTCACCCATGTCGAAACGGCCGTCACCATCCTGATCCTCGTTGGTCGTCTCGATAATATTCCACTTCAGGTAGGTGCGATAACGGCTGAGACGGACTTCGTAAAACGTCCTCTCGCTCAGGGTATGAGTGAGCGTGAAGCCGAATTGATCAGAACGGGCCTCGAATTCGGGGGTATGGTCCATCATGTCGAACTGATCCAGATCGCCGTCGTGATTCAGATCCTCGGTATCCAATACGCCGTTGCCGTTGATATCATTCCATTCGCTGGATTCTTTGATCCCGTCTCCATCGAGATCAACCCACTCTTCGTAGGTTCCGTTTCCATTTAAGTCGTTCCATTCGGTATCCAACTGGCCGTTGCCGTACCAGCTTGACAAGGCGCTGTCTTTCAGGAAATCGGGATTCAAATCCTCGATGGTCGTCTGCCGATAGAGGTTATAATCGTACCCACCCCGATCGAACTGTTTGTAATCATTTGTATAGTATATCCCATTAAGAGCTAATCTTACCTTCGGCGTAGGGTTGTAGGTCAACTTCCCCTGCAGGGTCAACGGTTCAAACTCATCACCGGGGAACCGACCGTAATCGTGCGAATATTCGCCAGATCCGAAGAATTTCAGATTCTTGGTAAATGGCACCGGCCCTCCGAAGGAACCCTCAAAATTCCAGAGCTGCTCATGCCAGGGATCCTTTCGATAGCCGCTGAAATCGGAGGTCTTGAAGCGCAGCGCGCCGCTGAAATCCGTTCCCCCCTCCTTCAAGATCATGTTGACGATGCCCGATTGAGCGGAGCCGTATTCGGCGCCGAATCCGCCGGTCTGCACCGAAATCTCTTCCAGCGCCATCTCGGGAACGTCGCCGTCAAAAGCCCCGGTCTCGGGATCGGCTACCACCGCACCGTCAATCAAGTAGGCCACTTCACGGTTGCGGCCCCCGCGGATGTGCAGGTTCCCATCTTCCTCAACCGCTCCTGCCGTCAAGGATAAAATGTCCTCCATTTCATCAACCGGCATCCGCGCCAGATTAGCCCCGGTGGTGGTCACCCGGCTGGCGGTTACGTCTTTTTCGATCAGAGGCTTCTCAGCAACGACTACGACCTCTTCGCCAGCCTCAAGTATGGTGGGTTCCAGATCGAAATCCAGCCTGCTGGTCAGGTCCGTCTGCACGAGAACGTTACGAACAGTAACCTCTTTATACCCCACCATGGACGCCTTGACTGAATACGAACCCGGAGGTATGTTGAGGATAAAGTAATTCCCGTCGAGATCAGTCGTTGCACCTAAGGTGGTGCCCACGATGACAACGTTAACCGCCGGGAGGGGCTCATTGGTATCCATGTCAATGATCCGCCCGGCAATTTTCCCCGTCGTCGCGGCCATCAACGCGTAAACAGGCGTTAGAAGCATCAACGCGACGGCAATCCATCTGGCTGTATTCTTCATAATCTCACCTCTTTGCTCACACTCCGCCTGCGAACTATCCCTTATCTACAAAGGCAAGCTGCAAACATCCGGCAATTTAGTTCGGTAGGGCAGATTAGAACAATGTGGCACTTATTTTCTTTTTCGGAGATATTCGGAGTAGGATTATTTCTACAATCAAAACCGAGAACTTTTCCCGCAGACAAATTAAGTAGAAATTTTTCGGGGCGATCTGTCCTCTTATTGATTTCGAAAAGGCTGGGCTTATAGTTGATTATTTCGGCCAAAAGGTGATCTCAATTGATTTCTGCTTCCAGTCCGAAATTCAGTGCAAGTAGGATTTGCCTGCTAAGATCACGAATTTTTTCGTGAAAGTCAAGTTAAAAATTAAAAAATTTAGATTTCCGCTTTTTAATGAATTTATCAGTTTTACACGATAGACCTCATTAAAAATAGCGTCAACTACCACTGGCGCCAGTAATGCTTTGAATCAGGGCAAATTAATACGCTGGATTTTTGTGGCCTTTCCGGTCTCGATGTCAATGGCAACCAGAACGGCATTGAGCCGCAAATTTTCGCTGGCTATCCGGTATCGGTGGGGAATACCCTGCAAAAAACGCTTAAGGGCAATCTTGCGATCCAGACCAATGACGGAATCGGTGGGACCGGTCATCCCCGCATCTGTGATGAATGCCGTCCCACCCGGCAAGATTCTCTCATCGGCAGTCTGAACGTGAGTGTGCGTGCCGATTACGGCCGATACCCGCCCGTCGAGGTGCCAGGCCAGGGCCTGTTTCTCCGCCGTCGCTTCCGCGTGAATGTCAACAATAATAATCGGCGTCTTAACGCGCAGCCGCTCGACTTCTGCTTCGCCCACCCTGAAGGGACAATCAATGGAATACATAAATGTACGCCCCTGCAGGTTGACGACAGCTATGGAGGTCCCTCGATTTGCGACAAACACGCCCGAGCCTTTGCCGGGACTTTCAGGCGGGTAGTTCAGCGGCCTTAGAAGCTGGGATTCCTCATCCAGGAGTTTGCGCCCCTGCGAATAATCCCAGACGTGATTGCCGCTGGTAACCACGTCAATGCCTAATTGCCGGAATGCAAAAAACTCCTTCGGAGTTATGCCCTTACCATCCGCAGCATTCTCGCCGTTGGCGATGCAGAAATCCACATTGTACCGGCGATGCAATGAGGCCAGAAGGCGGGAAGTAATGTCAAATCCCGGTTTACCGATGATGTCGGCGATGAAGAGTACATTGAAGGAAGAAGAGTTTTTCATCAACTTATTTTATTATTTGGCGTAATCGACGGCGCGAAACTCTCGGATGACGGTTACCTTGATCTGCCCGGGGTATTCCATTTCTTCCTGTATCTTTCTGGAAATCTCACTGGCCAGATCCTGCGCTGAATGATCATCGACCTTTTCAGATTCCACCATCACCCGGATCTCTCTTCCAGCTTGAATCGCAAAAGTCTTGGAAACGCCTGAAAAGGACGTAGCCACCTCCTCCAGCCGTTCGAGTCTCTTTATGTAACCCTCCAGAGTTTCCCGCCGGGCACCGGGACGCGATCCTGAAATCGCATCCGCAGCCTGAACCAGGATGGAGATGGGTGACGTCACCTCGACGTCCTCGTGATGAGCAGCAATGGCGTTCTGCACAATTTTGCCCTCACGATATTTCTTGGCCAGGTCGGCTCCGATAGCTGTATGCGTCCCTTCAGTATAACGGTCAATCGCCTTCCCGATGTCATGCAGTAATCCGGCTCTCTTCGCCAATTTGCCGTCCATCTCCAACTCGGCCGCCATCAGACCTGACAGATAGGAAACCTCTATTGAGTGCTGCAAAACGTTCTGCCCGTAGGAAGTGCGATAGTGAAGCTTGCCCAGGAGCTTGACCAGTTCAGGATGAAGACCGTGAACTTCAGCATCCAGACAAGCCTGCTCGCCGATCTGCACGATCTGTTCATCCAACTCTTTCTCGACCTTCTTGACCACTTCCTCGATGCGGCCGGGATGGATACGGCCGTCAGCCATCAAACGTTCGAGCGCCATGCGCGCAACTTCCCGGCGATAAGGATCAAATCCCGATAACACCACGGATTCAGGCGTATCATCCACAATTATTTCCACGCCGGTCACATTCTCAAAAGCCCGGATATTACGGCCTTCTCGACCGATGATGCGCCCTTTAATCTCGTCATTGGGAAGATTGACCACCGAGACTGTCGTCTCGACGCTGTGCTCCACGGCCGAACGCTGTATCGCCTGTACAATGATCTCCTTGGCTTCCCGATTGGCTGTGAGCCGGGTTTGCTCTCGCATCTCCTTTACCTGTTCGGCTGTCTCCTGTCGGGCCCGCTCCAATAGATTTCGCTTTAACTGCTCAAGAGCTTCTTCGGCCGTCATGCGGGCGATGTGCTCTAACTGCTGGTTCGCTTCCTGCAGCTGATTTTCCAGCCGCTGTGCCTGCTTCTCGAGTTCCTGGCTCCGGCTTGCCACGCGATCTCGTTCGGATTGTAAATTGCGAGAAGTTCTATCCAGCTCATCAAGACGATGTTTTAAGGAAAGTTCTCGCTCCGCTATTTTTCTTTCGTGTGCCTCTAACTTTCTCCGCTTCGATTCAATATCCGCTTCAAACCGGGATTTGAGTTCGAGTTGCTCGTCTTTGGCTTCAAGGATCTTCTCTTTTTTGATCGTCTCGGCTTGCTTCCGGGCTTCATCAAGGATCCGTTCAGCAGTAGTTTTGGCGGAATCTAACCGTCTTTGCTCTGTGATGTGCCTTAGTGTCCAGCCTACCAGCACTCCTATTAGTATGCTCAATAGAGCGCATATAATGATTGAGGAAGATAGCATGAGGAACTCCCTGTGGTCTATAATTGAAATTCCCCCGTCGACCTGCAGGGGTGCGGGGGAATGGAACCTGAATCCGCGCACGAACAAAAAACAAATTCTCCAACTTTGTATTTGTTCGAGCGTTGATGGGGACTATAAATATATATCCCCGCGAACAGCCTGCGATTATAAAGAGAACCATGTCGCCACGGTGGGTGCCTCCCTAAACGTTTCTTACTTCCTCCGCCTGATAAGGTCCCGACGAATCGGGATGAGGCCTGTATTACGCGCCTGAGAGGTAGGCTCCCTCTATTTTAGTGTTGGTTCTTTTAAATCGAAACAGGCCGTCTCGCAGGGAATTTTATTGTCAGTCATAAATGTTTCCACGTTTGATTTATACCTCTGAGCAAAGTTCTGCTAATTTTCGAGAGCGATCCGAAATCATACGATTGAAATCGGTAGCTTCTTCTTGATACTGAACTAACTGCTTGCGGGTTTGGATCAACTCGTCAGCCAGATTCAGCGCGGTCAAAATGGCGTTCTTAAGCGGCGGTATGTCCGACTTCATCCGGTTCAAAAGCCGCATGCGCTCATCCACAAATCCGGCGACTTCATGGAGGTATTCGGCATCCTCATATCCCGTCACCGAATACTCCACGCCCATGATTTTGACCCTTACCGATGGCTTCGACCCCGTCGCCATGAGCAATTCTACTTATTTAGAATAAGTTATGATTATTTTACTTCTTCGAGCTTGCTTAAAAGGGTCTGTATCTTTTGACGAATCAGGTCTTCCTTCTGGATGTCTCTCTGATTGCCTTGAAGTTCCTCACATCGGGTGAGCAGCCGCTCGTTCTCCGCTGATTGTTGTTGAATCTCCGCTTCTAACCTGTGGACTTTCTCCTGAAGCTCTTCATTTCGATTGCGAAGATCCTTGAAACGTTCTATAACCCCTAAAACTCTCCGTTCCAATTCCTCAAACTGAGAAAAATCCATAAACAATCCGATTTCAAATTGCTCACCCCCACGCGTATCTGCACTTTCGCCCACGATCAAGACCTCAACTTTGCGCCGAAAACTCTTTCCACTTCGCGGATGATCGTCACAATATATTTATCCACTTCTTCATCCGTCAGGGTTCGATCGGGCGATTGAAAATTCAACCGGAACGCCAGGCTCTTATTGCCTTCGCCGACCTGAGGTCCATGATAAACGTCAAAGAGATCGCAACCGACAAGATACTCACTACCGTGACGGGTGATGCACTCGACGACTTCACCCGCGGCGATGTTATCAGCCAGCGTGAAAGCCAAATCCCTCTGCGCCGGCGGAAACTTCGGGAAAGGCTTATAAGCTAACCGCTCGGGTGAGGCCGCCATCAAATCGGCGACGGTAAACTCAAAGCCGAAAACGGGTACGTCCATGTCGAAGGAAGAGACCACATGAGGATGAATCTGTCCGAACAATCCGATTTCGCCTTCCCCGCTCCGCACCTGGACGACGTCTGCCGTGAAGCGCTCAGCCGTGTCAATCCTATTATAGTAAAAAAAATCCGATTTGTCAAGTGATATTTCTCGCAACAATCCCATGACGAGCCCTTTCAGGTCCAAAAAATCAACGGCATCTTTTTCTCGATCCCAATACCCCGGTTCCGCGATCCCCGTTACCACGCCTCCAACTACGTCCCATTCACTTTGCCCTTCCCCTTCCGAACAGAATACTTTCCCGATCTCAAAAATTCGCAAATCACAGATGCCTCTATTGACGTTATGGGATGCAACCTTAAGGAGGCTGGGGAGCAATCCATTGCGCAGGTAGGCCATATCTTCACTGGCGGGATTTATCAGCTTCACCGCTGTCGGATACCCGGGGAGGGTCGCCTCACTTGCGGAGATCAAGGGTGAAGTGGTAACCTGGTTGAAACCCAATTTTACGAGAGCGTCGCGGAGTTTCTCCTGGAAAGTCTCTTCGGTAACTTCGCTGACGTCCAGCGAAACGCCCGCCCGATCGGCACTGGGTACTTGATTATACCCGTGAAGCCGGGCGATATCTTCAATCAAATCAATCTCTCTCTCCAGATCGGGGCGGAAGGTAGGAACGGAAACCCTCCAGGGCTCACCGTCCTCAACAGCGCATCCCAAACGCTCCAGATGTTCTCGCATCTCATCAACGGGAACTTCGATTCCCAGAATGGCTGAGACCCGCTCCGGTCGCAGCTCGATTTGGTGCTGCGGAATGCTCCGGGGATAAACGTCCGCCACTCCGGTGGCCACCTCACCGCCGGCTAACTGCGTGATCAATGATGCCGCCATATCCAGGGCGCGGACGGTGGCATTGGGATCAGCGCCGCGCTCAAAGCGACGCGATGAATCGGTGGATAAGCCCAGAAGCTTGGATGTGCGCCGGGTGTTGATGGGATCGAAATAAGCGCTCTCCAGGAGCAAATCCTCTGTATCGTCCCGGATTTCGCTGTTCAAACCGCCCATCACACCGGCGATTGCAACGCCTTGTTTGGCATCGCAGATCAGGAGCATACGGTCATCGAGGCTGCGTTCCACCTCGTCCAGTGTGATAAAGGTTTCGCCCGCGCGGGCGCGGCGCACGACGATCTTCCGCCCCTCTAACAGATTGAAATCGAAGGCGTGCATAGGGTGACCCATCTCCAGCATGACGTAATTGGTCACGTCCACCACATTGTTAATGGCGCGCACCCCAGCTGCCTCCAGACGCCAGCGCAGCCAGTTCGGTGAAGGCCCGATTTTTACTCCTCGGATCACGCGGGCGCTGTAGCGGGGACACAGCGCCGGTTCCTCAATCGTTATTGACGTCAGGTCGGATATAGGCGGGCCGCTCTCGTTAACTGAAAATTCCGGAAGCTTAAACCCTATGCGCAGCGCAGCGGCGATCTCCCTTGAGACTCCCACATGACAGAGACAGTCCGGGCGGTTTATGGTTATCTCGAGATCCATCGCCCAGTCCCGGGGGCCGATTTGGTC
>Ga0190348_1000107_pt1 | contig 22277 bp, 15 predicted proteins | sample 48721367_MG_FD_161658 | JGI IMG/M metagenome (GOLD analysis project Ga0190348, IMG submission 161658) | Hydrothermal vent microbial mat bacterial communities from Southern Trench, Guaymas Basin, Mexico - 4872-13-6-7_MG | ecosystem: Environmental > Aquatic > Marine > Hydrothermal vents >... | reverse complement strand
GTAAAATTTTAGTATTAGGGATAGCAAGAGATATCACCGCTCGCAAACAGACAGAAGAAGAAATAAAAAGTGCAGCAGTAAAATGGCAAACCACTTTTGATGCCATGAACGATGCTGTAAGCCCGCATTTTAGGAGTGGCGGATGTGGTAGAGGCGATGTCTTCTCACCGACCTTATAGACCATCTCTCGGTATCAATGCCGCCCTGGAGGAAATTTCCCAAAACAAAGGCATCCTCTATGACCCGGAAGTAGTAGACACTTGCTTGAAGCTCTTTAGAGAAAAAAGATTTAAATTTGAATAGATAAAACACCTTAAGTTAATATTTGATTATTTTAAGAAATAAAATAAAAATTATTTTTAAGGGAAGTATTTACAGGATATCAGGGGACGAATTTGTTTGTCTATATAAGGGTAATAAAATAGATTTGCTCTTAATAACGTTTAATGAAAATATTGTAAATTCTTTTGAGATGGGCATACTTTTTTTTGGTGTTAGTATCGGTTATGCAAAATTTCCTCAAGATGCAAATACATTGGAAGAACTGATTACAAAAGCGGACAGTGCCATGTATAAAGAAAAAAAGCAAGTCAAAAAAATTTTCCGAGCCATTGCAATGAAATGAAATAGGTTTTAGTTTTTAAATAGGAATATATTTTAAGTACTCTATCCTTCGGCCACTTTTTATATTATACATCGCTAAACTAAATGTTGAAATGAGTAAAAATACAAAGTTGTGAACCCTGAACCTAAGCTAGACAATTTTCAGCCCTTTGGTTTAAATGCTGAAGGGTTTTTTAATTTTTACAAATGTTATAAAAAAAGGTTTTAATAAGTTGTATAATATAATTATTCCCCAAGAAGCTAAAAAATATTTAAAAACAAAATATATACACAGTGCATCGTAAATAATTTTAGATTTGTTGGTTATGTTTTATTTACTTTTCGGGTTGAAATCATAACATTAAATAATACTAAATAGTTGTAAGAAGTTTAAAATTGTTATATTATTTTATAATAACAAAGAATAAATTCTTTTTTAGTAATCAGTTATGCTAAAAAAAATAGAGTAAGGGGGTAAGTTTATGAATTCCGAAGAGCCTAAAGCAACAGTTAATTTTATTCAGGAGATCATTAATCAAGACAAAAAAACCAATAAGCACCAAGGAAGGGTTCATCTTCGGTTTCCCCCGGAGCCTAATGGATACTTGCACATCGGTCACGCTAAGTCTATCTGCTTGAATTTTGGTTTGGCCGCACAAAATAATGGTCTATGCAATCTTCGCTTTGACGATACAAACCCCAACAAGGAAGACGTGGAGTATATTGATTCCATAATCAACGATGTTCGTTGGCTGGGATTTGATTGGGGGGATAGGCTTTTTTATGCTTCCGACTATTTTGAAAAGATGTATGATTACGCCGTTAGTCTGATTAAAGCAGGCAAGGCTTATGTGTGTGACTTGAGTCCTGACGAAATCAGGAAATACCGAGGAAGTTTCAATGAGACGGGAAGGGAAAGTCCTTATCGCAATCGATCTGTGGAAGAAAACCTGGATCTGTTTAAACGTATGCGCGCTGGTGAATTTGCCGATGGTTCCCGGGTATTGCGGGCTAAAATTGACATGTCTTCACCTAATCTGAACATGAGAGATCCTGTTCTTTATCGAATTTTAAAGGCTACTCATCACCGGACGGGAGATAAATGGTGCATTTATCCTATGTACGACTATGCTCATCCTCTTGAAGATTATTATGAAAAGATTACCCATTCTGTCTGTACTCTGGAGTTCGAAGACCATCGACCCTTGTACAATTGGGTTCTCAATGTCTTAAATCTACCGGATCCACCCCAGCAGATAGAATTTGCCCGTCTTAACTTAACAAATACGGTGATGAGTAAAAGGAAGCTTCGTAGACTGGTGGAAGAAGGTTATGTAGCAGGATGGGATGACCCTCGGATGCCGACTATAGCTGGTTTGCGACGCAGGGGTTATACTCCGGAGTCTATCCGAAATTTCTGTGACCGCATCGGTGTATCTAAGAGTAACAGTTTGGTAGATGTCCGCTTCCTGGAACATTGTATCCGTGAGGATCTAAACCTGAAGGCACCTCGGGTTATGGGGGTATTATATCCCCTAAAGTTAGTTATTGATAATTATCCCGGAGATATGGTAGAAGAGATGGAATCAGAAAATAACCCTGAGGACCCTACTGCCGGAACGCGTAAAATACCTTTTTCCAGGATTATTTATATTGAACGGGAAGACTTTCATGAGGACCCGCCGAAAAAGTATTTTCGTCTGGCTCCTGGTCGTGAGGTCAGGTTAAAGAATGCCTATATTATTAAATGTGAAGGATTTGTTCGGGACGAAAGAACAGGAGAGGTAAAAGAAGTGCACTGTTCCTACGACCCGGAAAGCAAAAGCGGTAAAGCTGGTGCTAAGCGTAAAGTAAAAGGGACTTTACACTGGGTTTCCGCCGACCATGCTTTGAAAGCGGAGGCGCGCTTATATGACCATCTTCTACTGGACCAGAACGAGGGAGCGGAAGAACAGGAGGAAGAGAAAGATTTTATAAATCAGCTTAATCCAAACTCCCTGAAAGTGTTAACCGATTGTTTGGTAGAACCCAGTTTAGCCGGAGCGGCTCCCGGGAGTAGATACCAGTTCATGCGGAAAGGTTACTTTTGTGTCGATCCTGATTCAGCATCGGATAAATTAGTGTTTAACCGGATTGTATCTTTACGAGATAGCTGGGCTAAGATCTTAAAAGAAAATTAGAAGGAAAACTTGCGGCAGATTTATTTTTGATTACGAAAGCCAATGAAATTAGCAGTTATTCTGCAGCAAATGAAAAATATAAGGATCATGGATCGAAGATGCCAAATATCCGTGAATATTTTGAAATAAGATGTAGAAATCTCAAAAAAATTTAGGGAATTGGAAAGTTGGAAATTTTAAGATGATCAATCTCTTTAAGCAAGAATTACGGGAGATATATTCTTTTTTTAAGAACAATTATAAGGAAGCAGTTGTACTGTGCACATCAACACTTTTCTTTGTTCTGGCAATTTGTCGACCGATAGGCTCATCTTTGGTATTAAGTTATGCAGTATATTATGCGCTCCTTCCGATTCTCACTATTTTAATTATATTAAGAAAAAATCCCCTTGATTTTGGCCTAAGATTCGGGGATTATAAGTTATGGAGTTTTTATGTAGCTATAACGGTGGTCATCACTGTCCCGGTATTGTATATCGGCTCTCTTTTTTCTACAGTAGGCCAGTATTATACTAAACCTTTCGATTACTACAGTTTTTTCACTCAGATGGTTCCCCTTCTTTTTTTCTGGGAGTATATACTTCGTGGTTTTCTCCTGTTCGGGCTTAAGGAAAGGTTTAAAGAAGCCAGTATACTCATACAGATGGTTCCCTTTGTGCTTCTCCATATCGGAAAACCGGAAATAGAGATATTGATGTGTATCCCCATGGGATTGTGGTTCGGATATATTGCCTATCGGGGAAGATCGTTCTGGCCGGCCTTCATCACCCATACTTTCATTAACTTCACCCTTAAATATTTTGTGAATTTTTGATGGTAAATTAGGAAAAGACAATCAGCAGCCCATTAGTAAGTAAGCCAAAGGGTTTTTAATTATTTAATTTTTTAATTATAAAAAGAAGGATTTTAATGGATTTTATTGAATTTTAAAATATAAGTAGTTTTTTTAAAAAAATTAAGCCCTTAAATTTTAAGAAAGTATTCTTTTTTAAGAAATGTTTTAAGGGGGAAGAAATTAGAGGTGAATTGAAGAATGGAAAGAACATTGGTGTTAATAAAGCCTGATGCCGTTAAAAGGGGTCTGGTTGGGGAAATTATTACGAGATTTGAAAGAGTGGGACTAAGCCTGGAAGAAATGAAAATAGTAAATGCTACTACTGAAATTGTCGAACAACACTATCCCGATGATAAAAATTGGATAAGATCTGTTGGTAAAAAGACTTTAGACACTTACCAAAAATATAATTTAAATATTGTAGAGGATTTAGGTACTGATGATGCCCTGGAAGTTGGTAATCTGATTAGAAGATGGTTGATTCATCAAATAACTTCAGGACCAATAATTGCAATTATCTTAAGCGGAAACCATGCTATTGAAGTTGCAAGAAAAATAGTCGGGAATACAGTTCCTCTTTTTGCGGAATTAGGAACAATAAGGGGTGATTTTTCGATAGATTCTCCTGACCTTTCTACAAAAGAAAAGCGGGCTTTACAGAATTTGATTCATGCCTCAGCAACCATTGAGGAAGCGAAACGTGAAATTTCTCTTTGGTTTGAAGTCTGAGAATTTCTGCTTTCCCCTAATTTATTTTTTTCTTTCTTGATGCGATACTCGATACGCAATACGCGATACTACTATATTAATATAGACAAGGCATAGAAAATATGCTAACATTATCTCGTTAAAAAGAGGGATACCAAATTCACAATAATATTAATCTATATAATCTGATGGTAATCCATTTAATCAATAATATTATGTTAGGAGGAAGTAATGAAAGAAAGAGTGGAAGCAGCTTTAGAGAAGATAAGACCATCTCTTCAGGCAGATGGCGGAGATGTTGAATTGGTAGAAGTGACTCCAGATGGAGTAGTAAAAGTAAAATTAAGCGGTGCCTGTGCGGGTTGTCCCATGAGAGAGATGACTTTACAGATGGGTATTGGCAGAGCATTAAAAGAAGAAGTCCCTGAAGTAAAAGAAGTCGTAGCCGTATAATAATATAATAAAGCAATTACTGAAAAAATAAATATAATAGATGTAATAAGGGGTATGGTATTATAATATATCGTGCCCTTTATTATTTTTAAAGTTCGGGAAATAATTTCACTCTAAATACAGAAATCTTATTGGTGTAAGCTTTGGGTGAGGCAGTTAGAAAAAGTCTTGATTTAATTGTAAAATACGGTAGTTTTCAGTTATAATTAAGTATAATGATTACAACCCAAAAAGTAAACAAAGTAGTAATGTAGGGGCACGATGCATCGTGCCCACAGAAAAAATGGGGAATAACCATATTTTAAAAGAAGCATTATTAATCTATAAATATATATTAGCCCTAAAATGTTTTAGGATGGTAATTAATGAATAAAGCTACGGTTAAACAATTGTATAAAAAAATATCTAAAAAGATTTTGCACGCGCAAATATTTGATGACATCTCTTTAGATAAAGAGTTGGTTAGAAAATATATAGAAGATCCTCTATTTTTAAAACAATTAACCTCTATGGTAAAAAATAAAGATTATAGTTGTCGGGCAGTATATTTTTTGTGCAAAGGCCTGCTTGTCGATATAGACAAACAACATAATCCCACCAACTGGCTTTATCGGGTGTTTCAGTTTGCCCTATCTAAATCTTTCCCTGAAACAGTAGACCTATCTGTTAAGGATATCTCCCCTGATTCCGAAAAACTTTCTTGCTCTATTTAGAATTTTTAAGAGTAGTTTCAAATTTCCAAAAGTTGTTCGGTGATTCTACTTTTCACGGTAAATATCCCCTTTATTTTTTAACCCCTGAGGAAAAAAGCAAACTGGAGAATCCTGTTGAATATAAAAGATTCTTAAAAGCGTTTAATGATGAATATATCTATGAGATGATGAAATTAAGCCAGGAAGTTTTAAAGTACAATACTCTTGACCATATATGCGGGGTAAACCGGATTGCTCTATTTATCGGCAGGCAGTTATATAATCTGGGTCTTCCCGTGGATTTGGGGAGGATTTCCGGAGCAGCAGCAGGACATGATATCGGAAAATACGGATGCAAGGGTATAGAAGTAGAAAGGACTCCCTATTTACATTATTACTATACCGATATGTGGTTTGAAAAACATAATATCCCTTATATCGGACATATTGCAGTCAATCATTCTGTTTGGGATTTGGAACTGGATAATTTGCCCCTGGAATCACTTATATTGATTTATTCTGATTTTCGGGTTAAAAATGCGAATAACGGTCTCAAAGAGGAGATGAGAATCTTTAGCTTAGAAGATTCATTTCAAGTAATTTTAGATAAACTGGACAATGTCGATGAGAAAAAAAGAAAAAGATATTACCATGTTTATGAAAAATTAAAAGATTTTGAAGACTACATGATAAATTTGGGGGTAAATGTAGATGTAGAGAGTAAAGAGAGGAGCTTTTATAAAAAAGATAGAAACCCGTATTATCCTCTCATGCAAGGCCAGGAAGTTATCCAAAATATAAAATTTTTGTCCATAGAACATAATATAAATTTAATGCACGAACTTCGAGATGAATCTTCTCTTAATTCACTTTTAGAATTAGCTCGAAGCGAAAAAGACTGGAACAATCTACGGGAATATCTGCAAATATTTAATGAATATTCTACCTACCTGACTCAAAAACAGAAGATGATTACCTTAAGATATTTATACGAACAGTTAACTCATCCGGAAGATGAAATAAGAAGGAGGAGCGCCAAACTTATCGGTTTGTTGATTGCCAGCTTTGACGAAGATTACCGCAAAGAGATCCCTCAGAATGTTACCCTAAAACCTCCCGCGATTACCAGTGTTAATTTATTGGAAAGATATCTAAAATATTTTTTACAGCCAGACTATAAAAAGATTGCCCTTCATCAATCTCGAATTATTGATAGTACTAAGAATATGATTTCTTCTCTTTTTTCTAACTGTCGCAATAATCATCAGGTAAGCAATTATAGAAAAAGTATTTTAAAATACTATAAAAAAGACCTGTATACCGATGAAGAAATTCAACTGTGTTTGATAAAAACCGCCAAACATATATCAATCTGCTCAGATGAAAAATCTGTAAAGGTATTATTTGATTATATTTTAAAGATGTTACAGAAGGAGAATCACAATCTCAGGCTTACTGCTTTAGAGGTAGTCTATGATTTAATACCCCAAATTGATAAAAAATTTAGATTTGTAAATAACTTAAGAAAAATATTTACCGAAAATATTTCCGTCTCAGAGTTTCCTGCCGAAAACTATTTAAATATGAAGATAGTTGAGTTATTAGATCTGGATGAAAGCATTGTAAAAAAGTACGTCGAATTTTATCGAAGAGATATAGAAAAGATACAGTATATATTTCTAAGCAACCTTAAAACCTCAACCAGTGGAATAATTAAAAAAATACAGATAGAACTTTTATTAGAACATACCTTAAAGAGCAAACAGGAAGAAATCTATACCGCTTTACATTTTTGTAATATTTTGAAAGTTAGCGGCATAGAAGATATTAGAAATTTGGCCGGTAAAGCCCTGATAAATTTAATGCCTTCCTTATCTTTCCAACAGAGGAACGATATAGCCATTGAACTATTGCGGGCTTTAGAAATGGAAGATTATCAATTTACTAAATATATTCCTTACTATTTGGGTCAATTAATACTCTATCTTACTCCTAATGAGTTAGAGGAACTTATTGATGATTTAATAGAAAAAATCAAACAGTCAGACCCCAAATTAAGCTCATTGCTGCTTAGAACCATTGGTATAGCCATTGCTAATTACCCTAAATACCGGGAAAGATTTTCAGAGGAAGAGAAATCATACGAAAACAGACTTGGCAAGATGATTGGTATCCTTTTGAACGGCTTTGTACACTATAATTTAAAGGTGAAACAGGCAGCATTCAGAGTTATCGGTAAGGAAATATTTGGCTCAAGACATCTCAGTATAGAAGAGAAGAACCATATATTTAAACTTATAGCCAAAAAAATTCTTACTCTGTTAGCTCCCGTAAATAAAGAGGGACTGATGTTTTTAATAAATTGTATCGGACTTAAGTATATGTATAAATTTATCTCTGATTATAATTTTTATAAGGGGAGCATAAACCTTGAAATCCCGAATAAAATAGCTTTCTTCCCGGGAGCCTTTGACCCGTTTTCCTTAAGTCACAGAGAGATTGCCAGGGCAATAGAAAATCTTGGTTTTGAAGTATATTTGGCTGTTGATGAGTTTTCCTGGTCAAAAAGGACTCAACCCCACCTCTTCAGAAAGAATATAATAAATATTTCGATTGCCGATGAACTTAATGTATATTTATATCCTGAAGATTTACCGGTTAATATTGCCAATCCGGATGATTTAAAAGCTTTGAGGGAAAATTTCCCCTATTCCGAGGTGTATATTGTAGTAGGCAGTGATGTGATATTAAATGCCTCTGCTTATAAAAAGAAAAAATCAGAAAATTCAATCCATACTTTTCCTCATATTGTTTTTGATAGAAATGCTTCAAATTCTACCGAGGAAGAAAAGAAAAAAGTTCAAATACCAATGGAAAGCATCGGAGAAAATACTTTTAGACTTAACCTTGCCACTCGTTATGAAGAGGTAAGTTCAACTCAGATAAGAAATAATATAGATGAAAATCGAGACATTTCCAGATTTATTGACCCTTTAGCCCAGAAATATATTTACGAAAATAGTTTATACCAGAGAGAGCCCCAATATAAGCGTGTAATACAGACTATCTCTACCGATGTGCAGGTAATTGAAGATATTACCCCGGATTTAATAAAAGAACTTTGCCAGAAAGTACTTTTCAAATATAATCGAAATAAAGCATCTAAAAAATTGCTTGAGTTTACTCGTAAATTAAACCCGAGAATTCTACTATTACGTGATATCCGCCATAACGGAAAGATATTGGGTTTTTCGGCCTTTCACTGGGTTCGTTCAAATATTCTCTTTCAGGAGTTCAAGGACAATTTAATTTCTGAGTATATCCGGGAAAATGCGGTTGGCCGCACTATAGTTATTGATGGTATTTTTACCATAAGTGATATGGAAAATAGATCAGGGCTGGAAAGCCTTGAGCAGGTTATTCTTACCGAAACCCTTTCTTTTTGTATAGAGAAAGATTACGATTACGCGATATTCAGAAATGTATTAGATGATTATCCCTTAACTTCTTTAAAGGAGAATTTAGAACTTATGGGATTTTATCGCTTACCTTTCAGCGATAAAGATAATCCGGTATTTGTAGTGAATATGAGTAAACCTTGTATAGTCAATCTGGATACCGAGACAATCATAAAGGAGCCTTTCTGCCAAAATTTAAGCATCAAAAAATCAGTTATAGTATCCCGTAAACGATTATTAAGATCGTTTACTACTTTTTATCCCGGAAATGTTGTTTTACCATTTAATATAAATTTAATCAATCAGGCTATTGTAAAGAAAATTTGTAAGATAAATGATGTTTCGACAACGCCGCTAACACCCCGAACTTTAGGAAAGTCAATGTGTGTGCCCTTTGGGAAGATACTACATAAGATGGTAGTACCTAACACGGTAACCAAATCTCTCCATACGGAAAAAATATTTACTTCCGATATGAGAAGTTTTGAGATTGATGCTTTCCCCAATTACATGAGTCTGGAAAATCAGGTTAAGGTGATTCATTCATTTAATATGCCCGTAATTCTTATTGACGATTATTTGCATAAAGGATATAGGATAAAGACTCTTGAGCCCCTGTTTAAAGAATATGATATTAAAGTTAAGAAGATAATTGTGGGGGCACTATCCGGTAGCGGAAAAGAGATAGCAACCATATTAAATAGAGATGTTGATTGTGCCCACTTTATTCCCAATCTCAGACTTTGGTTTAACGAAAGTGAATTGTATCCCTTTGTTGGCGGAGATGCATTAAAGAGAAAAATAAGGACTCAGGGAAATTTAGTCAGATCTATTAATCAGATACTACCCTATACTTTCCCTTCATTTATTAAAAATGTTTCTGCAAAAACCGTCTACAATTTTTCCGAAGTTTGTATTGAAAATGCTTTAACTATATTAGAAGCTCTGGAAAATGAATACCAGGTAATTCAACAAAGGAAATTGACGCTTGATCATCTGGGAGAAGTAATTATTTATCCCCGATATCCTGACCAGGGAGAAGATATGGAGTATAATTTAAACCTTAGCCCTTCTCATTATTTGGGAAACAGCCTTGAACTTTTACGAAGAACCAAAGGGATAGCAGAGAGGGGAATGTGAGGACGGAAGAAAACAGTATCGAGTATATAGTATATAAGTATATAGGGAGGAATAGCGTGGAGCGTATAGCGTTTAGCGTAGAGCGTATAGGTGTGGGTAGCAAGTGAAAACGAGATAACAAATACGTATCTCGTATCTTGTGAATCGTATCTCACAAAGAAGAAGTCAGGAGACAGAATTCAGGAGTCAGAATAATAACGCATATCTCGTATAAAATACAGTAACAAGTAATATGTAATGGGTAATAGGATTAGTTTTTGAAATTATAAGAAATAGGTACTTATTACATGTTACACATTACATCACTTGCTGGTTACCTGGTTAAAAAATGCAAGAGAGAAAAAAGTAGGGGCGTATTGTATACGCCCTTTCAGTGAATTGCGAATAACTTCTATTACCCGTTTTCACGAGGGCAGCCCCGCCTGTCTCTGAATTAAGGTAGGGGTTCGATTCATCGAACCCGTTAAAGAAATTACTAAATAACCCGGGGCGGATAAATCCGCCCCCTACAGGATAAATAGGAAAATACATAATCTTTACGGGGAGAAAAATCAAAGATGTTCTTCTATAAGCTAAAAGACAGGATACTAATTTCCCAATCGGAATACAGTGAACTAAACAGAATATCCGAAAGCGAAGCCAAAGAGAGCAAGGAAATAATTTATATACTTAACCGGATAAACCCCTTAAAATCCAGAAGATATTTTAGTATTACCGACCCCTCCCTATTTTTTTTGAAAGAAGAGGGTATCCACCTGCTGCAAAAATCCAAAAAGATTGATTATGATTTACCCTTATGGCTTAATCAAAAAATAAAAGAAAAAAGAGTGAGTTCACTTAATACCGAATACCCTAACTGGCAAGAGGTATTAACTTATAAATTTCCCTCCCGGTGGAAAGTGAATATTGTAGGATTGGGTGATGTAGGAGGGACTCTCCTTACCGGTTTGAGATTATTGGGAGGAAGTTGTATCGAATCTATCGGAATATATGATAAAAATATAAAGGCGATAAAAAGATGGGAATTAGAAACAAATCAGATATTTTGTCCTTTTACTGATTACCAATTCCCTGAGGTTTACCAGTTAAGAGAAGAGAATATTTTTGATTGTGACATGTTTGTATTTTGCGCAACTGTAGGAGTTCCTTCTTTGGGAGAAGAACAGGAAGATGTGAGAATGAAGCAGTTCGAAGGGAATTCTAAGATAATCTCTGATTATGCCCGAAAAGCCCGGGAAAAATCGTTTAAGGGGATATTTGCAATTATCTCAGACCCGGTAGACTTATTGTGTAAAGCTGTTTTTCTAACCGGTAATAAAGATGCAAGCGGAGAGTTTGATTTTAAAGGATTGGCAGCAGACCAGATAAGAGGGTATGGGTTAGGAGTGATGCATGCCCGGGCAGTCTACTACTCAAAACAAAATACTGAAACCGCTGAATATAATCGAGAAGGGAGAGCCTTTGGTCCTCACGGTCGGGGTTTGGTAATTGCCAACAGCTTAAAAAAATATGACGAAAGTCTTTCAGAGATGCTTACCGCTCAGACCGTAAAAGCAAACTTAGAAGTGAGGAAGACCGGTTTTAAACCTTATATCGCACCTGCCTTATCTTCCGGGAGCTACCCTCTTATTGCCACTATGAGTGGAAAATGGCATTATAGTGCCACCTTTATGGGAGGGGTATTTATGGGGGCGAAAAATAGATTGCTCAAATCAGGGACCGAAATTGAAAGGGTAGACCTTCCGGATATTTTAGTAGAAAAAATTAAGAAAAGTTATCAGGAATTGAGAAATATCTTGTAATAATTAAAAATTTAAACCGAAAAGCGAAAAACAATTAACGACAAGAGAGAATTATTTTATGGAAAATATTTTTTTGATTATGCCGGGAAAAATATCGGATAGTTTTGCCGAGATTGTCAAAATAGCCACTGAAAATTGCCCATTAACAATTATTAGAACCGTTAAGGATCTTCCCGTTGATTTACAAAATAGAAAGATTATATTTGCTATTGAATTAGATGAATGCGGATTTAATCTCCCTCTGTTTGAGATGCTTTTAAAATTAAAGAAAAGGGGAGATGATGTTCTTTCCGGTTCAAGAGCAGTCATTATAATCCAAAGTTCGAGTGAGCTATTTACCAAGAGCACCGCTCAGAAGATGATTTTTCTAACCAATCAGATGGGGTGCCGGTTCCCCGGTCATCCGGTTGTAGAGGCTACTCATAATCTTAATAATTTTCTTACCTGGCAAAAAACATATAACCTGCCTCTTGTAGAGATTTACCGGGAACAGGCTAGGGAATTAGTAAAAAAATTAAAAGATGAGAACTTAAAATTAATTAATAGACCGAAGATACTGGTATTGCATTCGAGTTTGTTTAAGACATCTAATACTCTTATGCTTTGGAAGATGGTAAAAGAAAGCCTTGGCGGGGAAGATATAAGAGAGCTCCACGTAGAAAATGGAACCGTGGTAGATTGCCGGGGGTGTTCTTATAAAACCTGCATTCATTACAGTGAAGAAAAAAGCTGTTTTTATGGGGGGATTATGGTAAAAGAAATTCTCCCGGCTATAGAAGAGGCTGATTGTATCATCTGGCTATGTCCCAATTATAATGATGCAATATCCGCAAAGCTTATGGCGGTTATAAATAGGATGACCGTACTTTATAAGAGGGTGAAATTTGGGGATAAAACTCTATTTTCCCTTGTGGTTTCCGGAAATTCAGGGAGTGATTGTGTGGCCAAACAGTTAATAGGGGCTTTAAATATTAACAAAGGATTCAGACTACCCCCTTATTTTGCTTTAACTGCTACCGCCAATGACCCCGGGTCAATAATGAAGGTCCCGGGGATAGGCCAAAAAGCAAAAGAATTCGCTGAAAACGTAAAAAGAGAGATTAAAAAATAAAGAGATTTAATTTGTATTATGCAGAAGAAAGATATTAAAAATTTTATTTTAGACGAACTTCAGGAAGAGGTTAAAAAATTAGGGGTTGAAAGATATAGGGCAGCTCAATTATTTAATCTGCTTTACAAAAAGGGCATAGAAGACTTCACAGATATGTTGAGCCTACCAACAGCATTTAGAAATTTACTTCAAGAACATTTTTACATAAGCAAGATGGGGTTGGTAAATTTAGCTAAATCGAAAGACCAAACCGAAAAATATTTATTTAAGTTAGAAGATAAAAATTTAATAGAAAGCGTTCTCATATTTTCTGGTAAAAGAGTGACCGAATGTATATCTTCCCAAGTTGGCTGTAAATATAACTGTTTGTTTTGTGAAAGCGGCAAAAAAGGTTTTACCAGAAACCTTACGGTTAGCGAGATTTTAAATCAAGTTTTATTTGTAAAGAAAAAGATCGAATCTAATCTCAATAATATTGTATTTATGGGTATTGGTGAGCCTTTAGATAATTATGATAATGTGGTAAAAGCCATCTGTATATTGAATTCTAAAGATGCTTTCAATATCGGGGCAAGAAAGATTACCATTTCTACCTGTGGGGTAATACCGGCTATAAAAAGGTTACAAGAGCGTAATTGGCAGGTGGAGTTATCAGTTTCTCTGCATGCTCCGGAGAATAAATTAAGGTCTTACCTGATGCCGGTAAATAATATGTATCCCTTACCCGATCTGATAGAAGTATGCAGGAATTATGCGGAAAAAACTAAAAGGCAGATTACTTTTGAATATATTTTAATCAAAGGAGTGAATGATTCACTGATTTATGCAGATAAATTAGCTAAACTGATTGGCGGATTTAATTCTAAAGTAAATCTAATTACCTTTAATCCTGCGCCCGATTCTTTACTGCAGGCACCCGGTATTCCCCAAGTCAAATCCTTTAAAAATAAGCTGGCAGCCGGGGGAATCCCAACCACTATAAGAATATCGAAGGGTGATGATATCTCTGCTGCCTGCGGACAGCTAAAGAGCCTGCATCTAAAATAAGTTACCAGAGTATAGGCGATACGTCCCTATTTTTTACCTGTTATCCGATACTTGTTTTCACAAGAAGGGCAAAGGTAGGGGCACGATGCATCGTGCCCACAGGAGAAAAAATCAGGTAATACTATGGCGAGGGCACAATTCATTGTGCCCCTACAACCGAGTTGTAACCAGCAAATCCAAAATTATTATAAAATTATTTATGATACAGGTGTATATACTTTGCTTTTAAATATTTTTTAGCTTTTTGGGGAATAACTATCTTATTACTCATTACATATTACTTATTACTGTATTTTATACGCGATACGAGATACGAATTTTTCTTGACTTTATAAACATATCTGATATACTTTTAACGAAGATAATGTTAGCTAACGGGCCCATAGCTCAGCTGGCAGAGCAACCGGCTCATAACCGGTCGGTCCCTGGTTCGAATCCAGGTGGGCCCACCAAAAATTGGTTATTATTAATTTTATTGATAATAGATAATACAAGTACAGGTAGCGTGGAATTTATGATAAAACAAAAAATTATAAAAATACCAGAATATTGTAAAAACCTTACTTCTTTTATATAAGAAGTAAGGTTTTTTTGTTTTAAAGGGCTTTACAGCTGTGAAGAGAGGAGGGAGGAGTTATTGGTGGAAGAACAATATAATATCCTTTTGGAATTACAGAAAATCGATATTGATATCGACAAAGAAGAGAAAAAGAAGAGAAGTTTGCCTTTAATGATAGAAGGGATTACCAAAAAGATTCAGGGGATAAAAGATAGTTTAAAAAATAAAAATGAAGATTATAAGAGTTTGCAGATTAAATTGAAGAGAAAAGAATTGGATTTGGCCGAAAAATCTAATAAAATTAATAAACATCAGGAAGATTTATACGGAGGGAAGATATCTGATATAAAGGAGCTTAAACAGATACAGAAGGTTATAGCCAAGTACAAAGAAGAAAAAAACGGTATTGAAGAAGAAATTTTGGACATTATGGAAGAAATAGAAGATCTTAATAAATCAATTTATAATCTCGAGGAAGATTTGAAAGGTAAAGAGAAAGAGTTTAAAAAGTGCCAAGAGAAAATAGACTCAGCAATGATAGTAATTGAAAAGAGCATGAGTTCTTTAAATATCAAAAGAGAAGAAATATTAAATAAAATAACCGATAGCCGCCTTTTAAAAGAATATGAACTTTTAAGAAAAGAGAAGGGCGGAAAGGCTATTATGGAAGTTGACGGTTCTATCTGTCCGGGCTGTTATCTTGACCTCCCCAGCGATGTTATTTATCAATTAGAAAAGAATCGTAAAGTAATAATTTGTCCCAATTGCAGCCGAATTCTAATCTGGAAAGATTAATTTAAACTTCGATACGAATTTTTTCTGATTCTCGGTTTCTATTATCTTTGCGAGATACGATATACAATTTCGTTGTTCGTATCTAGTATCTAGTATCTCGAAAGAATAAATAAATTCAAATACACAACTTTTTTAATTTTTAAATATTTTATCTATTTATTTCTTTGCGAGATACGATTCACGCTATACGAGATACGTATTAAGTTAATTGACTTTCTCCTACTAAAATGATATTTTAAAGTTGAAAAAAAGAATATTTGATAAGTAGGTCAGGTAATCGCGGAAGAAATAACATTTCTTCCGAGGAAAGTCCGAGCTCCATAGGGCAGAGTGCTGGGTAACTCCCAGTGAGGGTAACCTTAAGGAAAGTGCTACAGAAAATACACAGCCGGAAACTCTATTTTGAGTACTCGGTAAAGGTGAAAAGGCAGGGTAAGAGCCTACCAGTTGTTAGGTGACTAACAAGCTTAGTAAACCCCACTCGGAGCAAGACCAAATAGGAAGAGCTGTGGTGGCCCGCTGAATCTTCGGGTAGGTCGCTAGAGATGTAAGGTAACTTACATCCCAGATAGATGATTACCACCCTTATAAGGGGACAGAACTCGGCTTATACGATCTACTTATCAAAATAAATTAATATAAAGACATACGATAAAACATTTTATTGTATGTCTTTTTTTATTTTAATCCATCCAGATATTCTTTGTGAGAATTAACTTAATCACTAAAGACGGGTCGGATAAATCCGACCCCTACTTAAAGCAGGATATTTTGCGTATCTACTCCTGAATTTTGATTTTCTTAATGCGATACTCGATATATGGTTCGAACTACCCTTCATTATCGACTAATTTATATCTTTAAGTCTTCTGACCCTTCTATTTTCCCCCAAAATACGCCGAGAAATAGCGTATCTACTATAGAGAAGACGCTACATATGTGGTTTTTTAAAATTTTTTAAAAAAAAATAAATTATTTTCAAAAAAAAAGAGGGTTTTTTAAAAGAATGTAGTATACTATATGTAGTGGAGCAAAGTGGAGCAAAGTGGAGGATATAATATAAAGGAGATTTTATGTTTTTAGGACAGTATGAGCACTCAATCGATGAAAAGGGAAGAGTGATTGTACCGGCAAAATACCGGGAATCTTTGGGTGATAATTTTATTGTCACTTTCGGTCTTGATACTTGTCTTTTTGTGTATCCTCTGGAAGAATGGAAAAATTTATCGGAAAAAATGAAACAGCTCCCCCTGGGGCAGAGAGATGCCCGGGCGTTTAAGCGGATACTATTTTCCCGGGCCACTGACTGTACCATGGATAATCAAGGCAGAGTCATTATTATGAAATATCTGAGAGATTATGCCCGGATTAATAAAGAAATTATAATTATTGGTGTTTCGGATAGGGTAGAGATCTGGAGTAAAGATGTATGGCAAAAATATTCTAAAGAGGTTGAAGGCTCATATGAGGATATTGCCGAAAGAATATATGAACAAGAAGGGTAATCTATGGTAAATTCCTTTCACATTCCTGTGTTAACAAAAGAGATCTTAAGTTATCTAAACATAGAGAAAGGAGGTGTTTATATCGATTGCACTTTAGGAGGTGGAGGACACTCCAAAGCCATTTTGGAGAACATTTATCCCTACAGCTTAGTAGTCGGCATCGACCAGGATATAGAGGCAATTGAAACAGCAAAAGAAGAACTAAAAAGGTATATCGATAAAGTAAGGTTAGTTAAAGGTAATTTTAAAAATTTAGAAGGAATTCTGTCAGACTTAAAGATTAAAACAGTTTCGGGGATAGTCTTTGACTTAGGAGTGTCCTTCCACCAATTAAAAGAGAAAGAACGAGGATTTAGCTTTAAAGAAGATAGCCATTTAGACATGCGGATGGATCTAACCCAAAAATTTAACGCTGATATCCTGATAAATAGTTATTCGGAAAAAGATTTGACTGAAATATTTGAAAAGTACGGAGAAGAAAAGTTTTCCAGGAGGATTGCCCGTTTAATCGTAACAGAACGAAAAAAGAAAGCCATCACTACTACCAAGCAGTTAGCTGATTTAGTAGTAAGGTCTCTTCCCAGGACTAAAAAAAGACGCACCTGGAAAATTCATCCGGCAACCAGGGTTTTTCAGGCTATTAGGATTGAAGTAAACCAGGAGCTTAAAGCCCTGGAAAGCGGGCTGAGTCAAGCAATTAGGGCTTTAAAGGATAATGGTAGGATATGTGTTATTTCCTACCATTCATTAGAGGATAGGATAGTTAAACACCTGTTTAAGGAAACAGAAAAAGAAGGGAAAGAACAAAAGAATTACGGATTGAAGATTATAACTAAAAAACCAATTAGACCTTCTTCGGAGGAAGTAAGGGATAACCCCAAGGCAAGAAGCGCTAAACTGAGAGTAGCGGAGAAAATAATATCTGTAACCTAATTCGTTTCGCTAACGACTAGTTAAGGGAGTGATGAAATATGAGAGGAAGTAGTATTATAGCTACTGGAAATTACGAAAGTAAGAATACCTTAATTGTTTTTGGGTCATTTTTAATTTTAGTAATTGCTATCACTTCGATAATAATATTTTATATTTCTAATAATATTGTATTGACTGAGTTGGGATACAAATTGATGAAGTTAGAAAATGAGAAGATAGCTCTGGAAGAAGAAAATAGAAAACTCGAACTTACCGTGGAGACTCTTTCCGCTTTAGATAGAATTGAAAAAATTGCCTGTAATCAGTTAGGAATGGTTAGACCAAAGGAAGTGAAGTTTATTGCTTTAAGCCCCAATACTAAGGTTAATTCGGGAAATGATACCGGGATAATCAGTAATAATTATGAAGAGAAGAAGAATTTCTGGGCAAGTTTTGACCTAAATAAGATAAATGATTTGATTTTAGGGGTATTAAAATAATATACTTGTAGCAGTATAGGTTAAAGAGGGCGGAAATAGTTGTTACCTTCCAAAGAAAAAAAAGAGCGTATTATTTTTTTACTTATAATATTCATAATTCTTTATTTTTCATTAATTTATAGATTATATAACATTCAGGTTATTCAAACTGATAAATTTAAAGAAATTGCCCAACAAGAACACCTTACTTCTTTTTCTATTGAGGGAGAACGGGGCAACATCTATGATAGAAATTATAAAAAGTTAGCCGTGAATGTTAATGTTCAATCTTTATTTGCCATCCCCTCTAAAGTTAAGAACCCTCAGGAAACTGCCCAAAAAATATCTTCAATTTTAAATTTGAAAACAAGAGACGTGCTGGATAAATTAAACCAGAAAAAATCTTTTGTATGGATAAAAAGAAAATTAACCGAAACAGAAGTTGCAGAGATTAAAAAACTAAATTCAGAGGGATTAAATTTTTTAGATGAGAGTAAAAGATATTACCCCAAGAATTATTTAGCTTCCAATTTAATGGGATTTGTGGGAATAGACAATCAAGGGCTGGAAGGTTTGGAATCATTTTTTGATAAAGAGCTAAAGGGGTTGCCCGGTTTGGTAGTTTTAGAAAGAGATGCTTCGGGAGGCAGGGTACCTCTAAGCATCAAGGGATTAAGTCCCCATAAAGATGGTCATTCAATTGTATTGACCATTGATGAGGTTATCCAATATATTACCGAAGAAGCATTGGATAAGGCTTTTCAAAAATCTAAAGCTAAAGCAGGAATTGCTATTGTAGTAGAGCCTAAAACCGGGGAAATTCTAGCAATGGCAGTAAAACCTTCCTATGACCTCAATTATTTTAATAAATATCCTCGTGATCTTTGGAGGAACAGGGCAGTAACCGACGCCTATGAGCCGGGCTCGACCTTTAAAATTATTACTATAGCCACCGCCCTGGAAGAAAAAGTAGTCAATTTAAATGACCAATTTTATTGTAAGGGATGGATAAAATACAATGGGACTGTTTTCCACGATATACACCAACATGGTCCTCAAGACCTTACCGGTATAGTGAAAAATTCCTGTAATATAGGGGTAATTCAAACCGGGACGAGATTAGATGAAAGGGTTTTCGAAAAGTCGATCAGAAGGTTCGGGTTTGGTACATTGACTGAGATAGATTTACCCGGTGAAATAAACGGCCTGGTAAGAAGTACAAAGGATTGGTCCAAAATTTCCCTGGCTTCTCTATCTATAGGCCAAGAAATTTCCGTTACTCCCCTTCAGTTGATAATGGCTGTATCGGCAATAGCTAACCGAGGGACTTTGATGAAGCCGATGATAGTAAAGGAAATAATAGATTCTGAGCAAAATAAGGTTAAAATATTTAAACCAAAGCCGGTAAGACAGGTAATATCGGTTGATACTGCTTTAACTATGACTAAAATATTAGAACAAGTAGTGAATGACGGAACTGGTACGAGAGCTAAACTTGCAGGATACCAGGCAGCAGGAAAGACCGGGACTGCTCAAAAATTTGATTTTTCTATCGGTAAATATTCTGAAGATAAATACAGCTCTTTATTTGTAGGTTACGTTCCTTCAGAGAATCCCAAGCTATCCATCCTGGTTTTATTGGATGAACCCAAGGGGAGTTATTACGGAGGGACAGTAGCTGCTCCTGTTTTCCAGGAGATTGCTTCCAAGGTTCTCCCTTACTTGTCGGTACCGACGAATGAATAAGTATCTCGTATCCCCGTTTTCACGGGGACAAGTCTTGTGAATCGTATCTCGTGAAGAGAATAGAAGACAGAATTCAGAAGTCAAATTAATATCCCGTGTCGCGTATCGCGGGGAAAATAAAATACGACAACGAGTAATAAGTTTCAGGTTACAGGTTGTGGGGTTAGAAAAAAGTAGGGGCACGATGCATCGTGCCCAAAATAAACGGAAAGATACAAAGAAAGAAGGGCACAATTCATTGTGCCCCTACATCTGAATCCTGATTTTTTTAACACAGTACACAATACGAAAATGGATTGAATCACAATAGGCAATACGATATACTATATACGAGATTTAAACGAGTATCTCGTATCTCATTTAAGATCAGTTAGTTGTTAGCTGGTTAAGAAAAAAGACAGAAATCAGTAGTCTGAATTAATTAGTATTGGGTGTCGAGTATATATCAAGATACAGTAATAAGTGATGAGTAATGCGTGACAAGTAATAGGTTTCGAGTTGCAAGTTGCAAGTTTGAAAAATAGTAGGGGCGTATTGCATACGCCCTTGATGATTAATATAAAATCGTAGGACAGGCGTCCCGCCTGTCTATGAATTACAAAAGAAGGGCACAATTCATTGTGCCCCTACACCCAAATCCTGATTTTTTTACACAATACGCCATAAGACAAACTAACGACTATTCACTATCGACTAAATTAACTGGCATACAGGATAACTGGGTAACTATATACGCAATACGCGATACTAAACTACTATACGCTATACGCTATTTATAATATCGAGGTATTTTTTATGAAGTTGAGTAGATTAATAACAAATTTAGACGCTAAGGAAATTATCGGTGATCTAAATTTAAATATCAAAGGAATTTATCATGACTCTCGGGAAATAAAGAGAGATTTTTTATTTATATGCATAAAAGGTTTTACTTCTGATGGACACGATTTTATCGATGAAGCCATTAACCGAGGAGCGATTGCCCTGGTAGTAGAAAAAGAAATTCCTCCCCGGCCGGGTATCACCATAATCAGGGTAGATGATAGCCGTAAAGTCCTGGCAATTTTGGCTAACCGATTTTACGGTTTTCCTTCAGGTAAATTAAAATTAATCGGAGTAACCGGAACAAACGGTAAAACTACTATTACTTATATGTTAAGAGCTATTTTTCAGGAAGCGGGTTTCAAGACCGGACTTTTGGGTACTGCTCAAAATATAATCGGTGATAATATTAACTCCTCTAAGATGACTACTATGGAATCGGTAGATTTACAGAAAACCCTCAAAGAAATGGTTGAACAGAAGAATGATTATGCCGTAATGGAAGTGTCTTCCCATGCCTTGCAATTATCCCGCGTAGAAGGATGCGATTTTGATGCAGCCATCTTTACCAATATCAGCAAGGAACATTTCGAAATCCATAAAAACTTTTCTAACTATTTAAAGGCCAAGAAAAAATTATTTTTAAGCTTAAATAGAAGCAGGAAAGAGGCTTCTAAAAAATTTGCCATAATTAATATTGACGAAGAGCACAGTAAAGATTTTATAGATTGCAATCAGGTTAATTTAATTACTTATGGAATAGAAAAACAAGCTGAGATTAGAGCAAAGAATATAAAAATAGAGCTCAAAAGTTCGTCATTTGTGGCGGAAACACCTATTGGGGATTGTGAAATATTTTTAAATTTTAGCGGGAGATACAATATATATAATGCTTTGGCAGCTATTGCCACAGCTATTACTCAGGGTATCTCCCTTGATATAATTTCCCCAGCTTTTAGTAAATTTTATGGAGCTCCGGGGAGATATAAACTGCTCGAATATGGCCAGAATTATACTATTGTTATAGATTTTGCCCATAATTATCATGGGTTAGGGAATATATTACAGAATCTACGAAATTTTGCTCCCCATAATATTATTACCGTATTTGGACATGGCGGAGGGAAATATAGTAAGGTAAGGGCTATCATGGGAGAAGTTTTAGGGACATTTAGTGATTATGTGGTAATAACTGCGGATAATCCTAAAAGCGAAGACCCTCTGAGAATTGCCCAAGAGATTGAAAGAGGGGTCAAAAAAACAGATAAAGATTATATTATAATTGTTGATCGGGTAAAGGCGATTAAACATGCTCTGGGAAAAGCCAAAGAAGGGGATATAGTATTATTGGCCGGAAAAGGGCCTGAGAATGAGCAGATTTATCATAATAGAGCTATCCATCATAATGATGAAGAAGTCGTGAGAAATAT
>Ga0190348_1000105_pt1 | contig 22462 bp, 13 predicted proteins | sample 48721367_MG_FD_161658 | JGI IMG/M metagenome (GOLD analysis project Ga0190348, IMG submission 161658) | Hydrothermal vent microbial mat bacterial communities from Southern Trench, Guaymas Basin, Mexico - 4872-13-6-7_MG | ecosystem: Environmental > Aquatic > Marine > Hydrothermal vents >... | reverse complement strand
TCTCTTCAACCCCGAAAAAAAAGATACTTACATTTCACGAAAAGAAATTTACCTGAAGCCAACCCTAGTGTATAATTATCAACTTCATAGAGAGGTGAAAAAATGATTGATGAAATTGTCATTTCGCGGGCCATAACTGAGGCCTATTTAAAAGAATTTTTAGACTGCCTCGAATCCGATGTGATCATTAGTGGGGCCGGTCCAGCTGGTTTATGTGCGGCCCTTAATTTAGCCCAAGAAGGCTATAAAGTTGTTGTTTTTGAGCGCACGCTTCGACCAGGAGGAGGAGTCCCGGGTGGGGGCATGATGTTTAATAAAATCGTGATTCAGGAAGAGGCTCGTCCTCTTTTAGAAGAGCTAGACGTAACCCTTAAGCCGTACCAGGAAAATTATTATGTTGTTCAGGCCCTAGAGCTTTTGGGAGCTTTGCTAGTCAAGGCTATTAAACAAGGTGTTTACCTTTTTAATTGCATCTCTGTCGAGGATGTCTTAATCTACGATAAAAAGGTTTCTGGGGTAGTTATCAATTGGTCAGCAGCCCAAGCAGCTGGCCTTCATGTCGATCCTCTCACAGCCCGGACCAAGTTTGTGGTGGATGCCACCGGGCATGCAGCGGAAGTGGCGGAGATTGTCAGCCGTAAATCAGGATGTAAACTTTTTACCTCCACGGGGAAAGTAATCGGAGAAAAACCTATGTGGGCCGAAGAGGGGGAAAAGATCCTCTTAACTAACACCAAAGAAGTTTACCCTCACCTCTATGTGTGTGGAATGGCGGCCAACGCTGTATTTGGAGGCCCCCGCATGGGCCCTATTTTTGGAGGTATGCTCCTTTCGGGCCAGAAAGTTGCTCAACTTATCGCCGCCCGGCTTAAAACTAAGTAGAAGTATCTAGAACCAATAATTAAGACCGATAGTTATGGTATAACCAGAAAGATCAAAAGGCTCAAATCCTTCAAAAGCTTCGGTTAAGTTGCCTTCAGCTTTATTTAACTTAAATTCACCCTCAAGGCTAATTCGGTTAGCGATAGGGATCATCAAGCCAGCCATCACCTGATAGCCAAAAGAAATCTTGCTTTCTTCGCGAGCATCAGTGGGATAAATAGGATAAATGGTAACTTCATTGGCAGTATCCCACCAGGGATCGCTGAAATCGATTAAGTCCCCTTGAAGGCGAACATTCCAGAGGTAAATGCCTACTCCTCCACCAATAAATGGAATAATCCTTTCGCCGCGACCAAGGGGAGCGATTTTTAAAGAAACTTGAAGAGGGGTGATGGAAACATTGAAATTATGAGATGGAGAAAATTCACCGATAAATTCATCGGGATAGGCCCAATCTCCGTCGTAGTCTTGATAGCCTACGTAACCCTCATAGACACCAACTTTGTTCTTGGAATAACCGTCAATGGTGATGGCGAGGCTTAATTGGCGGGAGAGAAAATATTCATAAGTAAAACCAAAGTTGGTATCTTGAAAATTGCTTTTGGTGAAACTCATGTTTTCGAGCTCCGTCTGCCAGAGGTCACTTTCCGCTCGAGGGATGAAATAACCAACTTTAAAAGTTACTAGGTCTGCCCGGGAAAAGGCAGGGATAATTAAAAGCATCATTGCCATTAAGGTTAGTAATTTTTTCATTTTTTCCTCCTAGAAAACATTCTGCAAAAAAAATGCCAATTTATCTTCTGAGAGAGAAACTTTGCTCTCTGTTATTTTTTGAGGTCATCTGTCCTCAATATTTCATTCTCGTTCGATTTATTCTTCGTTCTGGAGTTAGAATTGGCTCGCTTCATTTATAGTTGAGGACGAGCTATCCGTCAAGTTAATCTTATTCGCCACTGGGGAAAGGGGCGGAGAAAATCTTACTTGATAATATGTGTCTTGGGACCTACACTCCAGCTTATTCTCCCGGGAATGATGGCTTTTCTTTTATAAGTTTTATCATTAACTTGCATAATGACGAGGTAAGTTCCTGGTTCGACTAATTCTCTCCGGAACCAGCCTCTTGATCGAGGGGGAGGACTTTTACGCATGTTCCAGAGGATCCGATGGAGTCCCGCTTCAGCGGGACCTTCTCCTTCCCAAATGATTTCTCCTTCTAAGGTTTTGACCTGAAATTTAACCTTTTCAGAGATCTGCCTACGCAGGTAATACCAAAAACTTAAAGCGTTAGGTTCATTGGGAGTGCTTATGTGGCGGTCTCCTTGGAGATAATAATTACCTCCGAATGTATGAGCCATGAGTTGGTATTCAGGTTGAATGGAGCAGAAATAGATTTCTTGCTCCAGAATGTCTGCGGTTAATTCTTCAAGAGGAGCAATATTAGTTAGATAAACCCCACGGCCATAGGTAGCCACGATTAAATCCCTTTCCCGGGGATGGATAAGCAAGTCGGAAACAATGGGAAATTCAGGTAGGTTGGCCTTTATCTTTGTCCAAGATTGAGCGCGGTTCAGACTAAGGTAGAGACCGGAGTCAGTTCCCAAAAAAAGAAGAGACGGGTTTTTATCGCTTTCCACTAAAGCATTAGCCGGACCAGGGGGGAGGTTTGAGCCCAAAGCTTGCCAACTTTGGCCCAGATCTTCTGTGCGATAAACAAAAGCCCGAAAATCGTCGCGGCGAAAGCCTGACTTTAAAACATAGGCGGTTTTTTTATCATGAGCTGAAGCTACTACCCGACTTACCCAATAATCTCGAGGGGCTCCAGCTTGAACCAGGTGGGGAGTAACCTCTTGCCAATTGGCTCCTCCATCGATGGTCACCCAAACTCGACCATCATCAGTCCCTACCCAAATTAAGCCTGGTTGGAGAGGAGATTCGGAAATGGTGGTAATAGTGCAGTAAGTTATATGACCTTGGCCCGCTATTTTTTCTTGATCGTTGGTGGTCAAATCAGGGCTTATTTCCTGCCAGTGATCACCTCGATCAAGAGAGCGGAGGAGAACCTGAGCTCCAGTATAAATGATCATTGGATTATGCGGCGAGAGGAGAAGAGGTGGAGTCCAATTAAATCGATAAGGAGCCTTATTTTCCTCACGTTCCGGGATGACCGGTGTTCGAAGCCCAAGTTTTTGGTCGACTCGATAATGGCCTCCGAACTGAAAAGTATTATATAGCCACCGGCTATCAGTTAGATCAACCACATTATACATTCCATCTTGAGCGCCCACTGTTTTCCAATCGGAGAGGGTTACTTGCCCCGACCAGCCGTTGGAAGGTCCCTTCCATGATTCGTGATCTTGCAGTCCGGCGTAAATATTGTAAGGAATTTCATTGTCAACTCCGACGGCGTAAATTTCACCTATCGGCAGGTTATCGTAGAAGTCGCATGTTTTTCCCCCGTCATAGGTTTGGTAAACTCCGCCATCGCTGCCGAAGAGCATTCGTTGGGGATTCTGGGGGTCAATCCACAAAGCCCGCACGTCCCCAAAGGCATTGCGGAATCTTTGGCGAGGAGGCCAATCAACATCATGCCAAGTTCGCCCTCCGTCCTCAGAGCTGGCGAGGCACACTCCGGTGACAAATAAGCGTTGGTCATTGCCGGGATCGATTCTAATCTGGTTAAAAGAGTAAGCTGCTTTCCCTCCGATATTATCATGGGGCGAGTTCATTTTGACCCAGCTATCACCTCCGTCATCACTCCGGTAAATTTCACCACCGATGAGGCGAGGTTGGGGATTTAAGCCTCGTTCTCGGTCTTGACGAGCCTCTTCATTGGTGGGAGGGCGTGAATTAACATTCTCGATGACGGCATAGAGGATAGAGGGATTTTTCTGGTAGATATCCAGTCCAATGCGTCCGATTTTACCTGTAGGAAGACCTTGGATAAGCTTTCGCCAGGTTTGCCCCCCATCGGTAGTTTTATAGATGCCGCTTGCTGGTCCGCCAGCTTCGAAGTGCCAGGGGTAACGGTATTTTTCGTACATGGCTGCGTAGAGAATATCGGGATTTTGGCGATTAATGACTAGATCGATAGCGCCGACATTTTCATTGACATAGAGGACTTTCTGCCAGGATTTCCCGCCGTCTTCAGTTTTGAAAACTCCTCGCTCCGGGTTGGGAGTAAAAAGATGACCCATGGCGGCTACATAGACAAGGTCAGGATTTTGGGGATGGATAATAATACGGGCAATATGATGAGTATCTTCCAAGCCAAGATGTTTCCAGGTGTGGCCACCATCAAGGGATTTGTAGACACCATTACCGGCATGTGAGCTTCGAGCGTTGGCTTGTTCACCGGTTCCCACCCAGATAATATTTGGATTAGATGGGGCCACAGCAATATCTCCGATGGTCAGGGGGCCCACCTCGTCAAAAATCGGCTCGAAGGTTGTGCCGTTATTGGTGGTTTTCCACACTCCACCATGTCGAGTGGCCACATAGAAAGTATATAAATGAGCTAAAGGGGGAGATTCCGGGACAGCAAAATCAGTTATCCAGGCTCCGGTGCGGAAGGGTCCTAAGTTACGAAATGTGAAATTTTTCAAAAAGCTTGACGGCCGAGAAGAGATAATATCAGCGGTGGCAAACTGCCCACCCCCAAACAAGGAGAGGAGAAGAAAAGCAATGATAATATTTCGTGCTCTTGATGTTTTATTTTTGGGGGATTCTATTTTCATTGATACCTCCTTTTTAGTGGTGTTTATTTGTTTTTTATTTTATTCTAATTTTGGAGAAGAAGCATTCTTTTTGAAAGATAAACAAATATTGGAATAATCTTTTTTTTCCATTACCAAAGAGATGATTCATAAAAAGTTTCTCCTGGCGGGCTATTTAAAAATTTAACCACTTGCCAGGCAAAGCTCATTCATAATCCTTCCCTTCGACAGCTTAGATGACTGCTCATAACATTAATTCTTTTCTCTAAATATTTCATCCGAAACTCCTTGTGCACTGCTTAACCTCCTTTCTTGTGAGGTTAGCTAATATTACCTGTGACTCTCATGTCTACCTTTGTTTGGTTTTTAGATGACAAAACGTTTACCTTTGGCTTAGATTTTTGATAATTTGATTTATTCTATTGACAATAATACTAATAATAATGTAAACCGGTATTTAAAAGGTGGGTTAGGTTAAGTTGAGTTTTAAATCTGATAGAGGGAGAGGAAAGAAAAAAAGAAATGAGGAGAGGTTGGTTTTTCTTGACATGAAGGGACATTTAAAGATACTTTTCCCTTAAGGACTAAATATAAAAAATTTAATTGTGACCAAGCTGTCTCCTTTCATTAAATCTCAGATGCAGATGATATTTTTTGGCTTGAGAAAATATCATTGTGGGTGAAAAACATCTGACTTGAGGGAGAATATATATGAAAAAGTTGCCCGCCATGTGAACTCGAAACCGGACAACAACGTGGCGCTTGAAGGAGAATATATATGAAAAAATTACTCATGGTTACTGGGGGGATGTTAGCTGTCTTCTTGGCCGGGGTTTTAGTCTTAACCTGGCTAAGCCAAGCTCCCCTAGTCCCGGGAGTTCAAGGACCAGGCTGCGACGGCTGCGAAAGGACGGCTGTGCTCAAAGCGGCCATTAATATTGATCGGCCAATGGAAGCTTATCTTGCAGAGAGAGCAACTTCATCCTGTTTCCACCTTGTAAACACAGACGCAGTAATCAATTACGCTGAAAAACTTAATCAACAGGGATTGCCCTCCAAATCACTAATGTTCAAAGAACCTGAGTATTATTTTACGGCTGAATACGAAGATTCTTTGGAAGGAGCGATTAAATCCAGGTTCATTATCCAGCTTTTCTTTTATAACGGAGAATTAGTCCACCAATGGGTGACGACCTCAGAGCGCCCGAGGTTCACCTTTAATGGACATTTAAATAGAATGTTTGGAAATCCCAGTGCTGTCTTCCGTCAATCTGTGCCTCTTGATGTTCACGTTCTCAATGACTTTGAAAAACGTCCTTATGATTGTGCTATAAAACCTGAACGGGAGAATGTCATCCCCGGCGAGGAAGTTAAAGTGGAAATTTCCAATATCCGGGATATCCAGGATCAAACTTCCCGGGAATTCAATCGCCTGATAGTTCAGGCCGTCCATGGAGAGATTATCGAAGGAGCTGACATAGCGGCCGACCCCAGCTTAAAAGCTTTTCAGGTGGGGGGAGGTCAGATTAATTTCACTTACCGGGCTCCAGGCGGAAGTTCAGAGGAGGAAGTCAGCGAAGATACAATCTATGTTTATAATGCTTGTGAGGTTCTTGACCCCAAGACGGTTCCCCTGGAGCTAACCACATTGAAGGATAAAATTGCCGAAAAGAAACTAAAAATAGTCAAGAAGACACCGGTTTTAGATATAAATTTCAATTCAAGCAGTGAATCTGACCTTAGCGGGCAAACTTCCCATGCAACCGTTTCTTCCAATTTTTCTGGAACCATCCGTTATTATTTGAAACTGGTTGTTTCTCACACTGATGACGGGGAAATTTATCAGAGCTACGAGTCCACCCAGTGCGAAGTGACGGGCTTTCATGGTACTTGGAAGGGATTTAAAAAGAGCTGGACGAGAAGTGGTAAAACAAGGACTGAAGTCTCCAAAATAACAATGAATTTATGCGATAAATATTGCCCTTCTTCGGCAGTCGATGTTGTCTTTGATAGAAAAGGAAAGGTAAAAGAGGTAAAGTTAGGCGGATTCAAACTCCAGATCTGCCTCCAGGGAATCATAGAAATTACAGATTATGATGGCCGGAAATATACTCAAAAAGTGCCTTTTTCCGCCGGCGAGCAGTTTAAATTACCCGAGACGTTTTACCTTGACCCTAAAAGCAATTTGGGTGTTTTCCAAATCAAAGGCTTCGACCAGGGTAGTCTTCGGTCAGGCTTGATTACCGGCACCCGAATTATTACCGGAGGGAACGAATATAAAACCACCAAAAAGATGATTACTTACCAACTAAGGCTGTAAAAATAATGTTTATTTTTTCCTAGATTTTAGATAGTTAAGAAGATTTCGGACTTCCTGGGAATGCTCTCCTTCGGGTTGTAACTCAAGGAATTTAGATAGAGTTTCTTCGGCCTTTTTAAAGTCGGCTTTATGCAGGTAAACTAAACCCAGTTTATAATAAGGAAGAGGTGATTTGGGATTAATTTGAGTGGCTAATTGGAAATAATGAATAGCCTCATCGGGTTTTTGGTTAGAGAAATATATTTCTCCTACATTATAGGCCAAGGTTTCATTGTCGGGGTAAGTTTCAATTGATTGTTTGAAGTAAGATTGCGCTTTTTCGATGTCTCCCTTTTTTAGATAACAATCTCCAAGAGCCGCCAAAGTCTTAGCCGTGATTTCTTTGGCTTGCTCATCATTTTGGGATTTTTGCACTGCTTCGGTATATAGCTCTATTGCTTTATCCACTTCCCCTTTTTCACGGTGACAATCTCCCATAAGAATCTTAATCTGGTAAACATCCGGATTTTTAGTCAATAACTCGTTTAATATTGATAAAGCTTCATCATATTTCCTTTGTTCATAAAGAGTTGTTGCCTGATCCAAAATATCTAATGTGCCTTCTTTTTTGAGTGCTTCTGCTGTGGCTACTTCTATTTTCTTTAATTTCAAAACTACCTTAGGGTTTTTTTCAATTTGGCTAACAAAAATTGTTGTTTTGGAGGGGATATATCCTTCTGCACTTGCAGTGACTTGCCAATTACCAGAACCAAGTCCAAGAATAATCCATTCGCCTTTTTTGTTAGTTTTTAGCTCTTTTTTAATTTGTTCACTGGAAAGAAGTTCTAGAACTACTTTGGCGGAAGGAATTGGTTTACCTGCTTCATCCAATACTAGTCCTTTCAATCTAGCTTTTCCTCGGCCTGCTTGAGCTAATAAATCGGGAGAGATTGTTCCAAGCCAAAAAAATAAAACACAAATTATTAAGATAAGAAAATATATTTTTTTTCTCATAGCCATAACTCCCTTTTGGCTTTTGTTTATAATCAATTCAATATCAATAATATCTTAAAGTACATATAATTTTATTTTACACGTTATTATAAAAGTTTATTATACACATCCTTAAACTTAAATTATAAGCTAAATAAAATTCTTCTTCCGATTTTTTATTCTGAGTGTTTTTGTGAAGATGATGTGGAAGTATTTACTTTGGTAGTAATAAAAATTATGCTGATTTTTCATTGTTTTGTTTGATAGAATTGACCAATTTTCTTATTTTTTCTTGATTGGGATTTAGCTCCAGCGATTTTTCCCAAGCGACAATAGCTTCTTTAAAATTACCCAATTTGTAGTAACACTCACCAATGGCGTTTAGAACATTAAGATTAGCCCCAAAATGGGTTAAGTATTCCTTATAAAAAGAGATTGCTTGGGTTAATTCTCCTAATGCCTGACAGGTCTGGCCAGACAGTAACAAAAAATCTGGGCGTCCTTTACCTTGAAGATGAGGTGAAATTATTTCTTTGACTTTGTGGTATTCTTTATTAATAAAGAGGCATTTTCCAAAGTCTAAAGAAAACTTCCGGGAAAGAGGATTAAGATGATGAGCCTCACTAAGAAGTGTTCTGGCTTTGGCCAGTTCGCCTTTTTGAAGCCATTGATTGCCTAATATGTTTAAATAAATTGGGTCAGTGGTAGCTGGTTGGGGTATTGATAAGACCCAAGGACGGGCTAATTGGGAGAAATTGCTGATAAAAAAGTTTGCATTCCGGATCAAAATTTTTTGACCACTAGAATTAAGAAGAGCTACTTCTAATTGGTAGTAATCAGGAGAAAATCCTTTCAAAGAAAATTCTTCTAAGATGTTTATCGGGTCTTTGGAGTCCTGGAGTAAACGCTTTTGTTTAATTAAGACTTTTTCTCCCCGGCTTATTTTGTACTCAAGTTCTAATTTATCCTTCTCGCCAAGATATTTCGGCAGGTTAGATATTTGAAAGAAAAGATAAAGAGTCTCCCTATTGGTGAAATCATTGCGAGGCGAAGGAAGAAGTTGCGTGTCATTGATAAGAAATGGTTTTACAGAACCTTGATATTTTGAGTTGGTGACCACTCTATTAGCTAAAATAAGAGGACTCATCCATAATGTTTTATTTTCAGGAATAATTAATTTTTGTTCCATAGAGGTGAATTCTTTAGACATAGTATTTTTGACAAGAACATCAAGCCTGTATTTTCCTTCGATTAAAGGCACAGTGTCTTGAAAGCTAAATAGTTTTTTCCTGATTTTATTCAACCGCTCTTGGTTAAACGAAATAGGAATGTTGCGAGTGTATTGGTAGATTATTTTACTGTTTTGGTCGATTATTCTGCCTACTATTTCTAAGTTGGCTCGATATTGATCGTTCACTTGAATTAAATTAAGTTTTTTGGGCTCGATAGCATAATGAACAAAATAAATTCCGGAAGGGTCTTTAATAATTTGAGCGCATGCGTCACTGGAAATATAATTGGCGGTATATTCAACTTCGATAATGTCTTTATAAGCCAGAAGTTTTTCAGCATATGAATCTTCGATCTGCTCATAAACTGCTTTTGGTATTTTGTCTTTTATTAGAATCTCGGAGGCAAGCGAAGGAGAGACGATTCGGCCAAATTCGTCTGGAAGAAGACTCAAGGAGACATTGGCCACTAAAGGGTTTATGTTATAAAGTTGATCGTAAGCGAATTGATAATCGGTTGCATCCCCTTGATAATGGATAAGTAAACTTTGAGGGCCGTCTTTAATAGGAGAGTAAAGTTCATATTCTCCCATCCCAGAGCGTTTGAAAAAAGTTACATAAAATGAGTCAGGTAAACCCAATTTGCTCATTCCCTGATAGAACCAAACTACGGTAGGGAAAATTTCTGATTCGTTTTCAAAACGACTGATTTGAGTCGGTTGACCTAAAAGAATATAAATTCTTCCCATGTCTGTTCGCCAGCCTTTGCCTGGTCCTTCTCGGCCAAACCATTGATTAACGTAGTTGAGGCGGCGATAGTGTTCTTTTTTAAATTCGTTCTCAGGAGTTAGAGGATCGGGGTCGCGATGTTTCCAGAAGGCTTCAATAAAAATTTGTCTTTCTCGGTCTGTCTCAAGGTTTAAAAAGACTTCTTTTTCTTTAGGAGAAATAATATAAGCGACTTCCTCTTCCAGCCATTTACGATATTGAGGAGGAAGTTCTTTAAGAGATTTGGTTTCGGAAAAAATAGCAGAAGAAGGCAGAAAAAGTAAAAAGATTACTATTAAAATTAACCCCTTCTTCATGCTTAATTATTATATTAACCTAAAAAAATACAGTCAATATTTTTAACTATTTGTATTCCATAGACTCAGGCCTTACCTTGTTAAAGAGGGATTTTTTGGCCAATTAACTTACCTCGTCTGTTTTTATAATTTTTTATTTGGTTTTTTGAGTCCTAGGGAGAATTTTTAAAGAATAAAAATACCGCCTGATTGGTAAATTGATGTGTAAAATAGAGCCATTTTCTTGAATTATCTAAAAAGGCCTCGAAGTAAAAAATTTTTATTATTGATTCACTTAAAGTTTAATTTTAATTTTCTTATGGACTTTGCTTTTATCCACCGTATTCATTAAATCTATGGTCATAAACAACTGGGCTTTGGCTAAGTTGACAGGGATTTCTATGATATATGGTTTTTTAATGATCTCTGTTAAATTTTTTTCTTCAATTGAGATTGGATAAGCTTGCTGAAATTCCCAGATCTTTTTTTCTTGGGAGTTAAAAATTTTTAATGATATTTCTAAAGTTGTGGTTAATTTATCTTCTTCTTGTTTGAACCAGATGTTTTTGTAGGGAATTTCTATTCTAATTATAAGTTGATCGTCTCTTTGCGAGATGATTTTTATATCGAAATCTAGAACCGTGCTTTTGTCTTTCACCTGAGGTTTTTCTTCCATTTGAGCCTTATTGATTTGAGCAATTTGGTAAGCACTGAGAGCTTCTAGTTTATAATTGCCATTCCAGTAATGGTCGATAAAAACGATAGGGAAGAAGCCATAGTACCATATTTCCATTGGCTTTCCGTAGAAAGTATACCCTCTTGGATAAACTTCTTTTCGTTCTGGGGGACCAAGAAGAATGTAAACCCTTCCTCTATCCTGCAACCAACCATTGGAACCGAATAAATGGTTGGCTTCTTCGATTCTTTTAAAATATTCTTCCTTAAACTCATTTTCTTCAGTTTCTGGATCAGGATCTCTCTTTTTCCAAAATTCCTCGATAAATTTTGTTCTTTCATCTGGAGGAGTGTTCAGAAAAATTTTACGTTCTTGGGGAGTGATAATGTAACGGACAAGAGAGAGAAATTCTTTGCTTTCCGGATCTAGTTTCTTTTCTAATTTATAAGTAGAACAAGAAGAGAGGAAGTAAGAAAACAAAATTAGAATAAAGCAAAGGGAAATTATGTAATTGGGCTGGAAGGAAAAAGAAATCTTTTTATTAAAAGTTAAAAACAAAATACTCATTCCCCTTTTTTAAAATTTTAGAATTATTTAGGATTTAAGTCAACATTATTTTTTAAAACCAAATAATTTTGATTAATTTTGGGGTTTAAAAATAAAAACTTTCTTATTAAAAAAAATACAATAATTTGAATTGCTATCCAATAATTTGGATATTTTTAAATGTATTCGGAAGAACTTGCCTATATTTCTCCCTGATTTGTCTTGAAAAAAAATATTTTATATTTGGCATGAAATTTGCATTCAGTTTTAAACAGAAGAGGAGATGGTAATTGCGACTCTTTCCAAAATTCCCACATTTTATTGAAAGGGGATGATTTTTTCAGGTTAAAATAACTTAATTTTTTTTGTTGGTTAAAATTAAGAGGGAAAATGAGTTTCAATTTTCTATAAGAGGGGGGTGATATAAAAAAACCATAAAGTTAAAGGGGTAATGGTTGAAGCGAAATTATTCGCTTCAGGGCAAGGGATTGAATTAATTATAAAAAGGAGGAAATTCACTAATGAGGGGAAAAAGACTTCTTTTTATTGTCTTTATCCTTATCCTTTTTTGTAAGTTCTCCGTGGCTCAAGCTCCCGCTCCAACCGGAAAAATTTATGGAACTGTTACAGATGAAGAGGGCCTTCCGCTACCTGGTGTTGCCGTTGAAGCTACAAGTCCGAGCTTGGTAGGAAAGGCAGCTACAGTCACAGATGGGAACGGGGTTTACCGCTTATTCGCTCTGACTCCAGGAACGTATAAAATTACTTTTAATCTCCAAGGATTTAAACCTTTGATTCGGGAAGGGATTGTTATCACTATTGACCAAACAGTTAAACTAGATGTGACCTTGCAGCTAGGAACTTTAGAAGAAGAAATAACTGTAGTTGGAGAGTCGCCTCTTATTGATGTTAAGAGTACCACCAAAGGCATGACTCTTACCAAAGATATGTTTACCTTGTTGCCGCGAGGCCGCAATTTCGATTCTTTGGTTACGGCAGTTCCCGGAGTGAATTCAGAGCCGTGGGTGGGAGGTCTTTCAGTTGATGGAGCCACGGTGTCGGAAAATGTCTATTTGATTGATGGTAGTAATGTTATGAGAGTTGATACCGGTGAGCCTCAGCAGAGTGCTGTTTTTGAATTTGTAGATGAAGTCAAAATAATGGCCAGTGGTTATGGAGCTGAGCATGGAGGAGCCCTTGGCGGAGTGGTTAGTGTGATAACTCGTCAGGGAGGCAATGAATATCACGGAGAAATAATTGGTTACTACTCAGGGAACAAACTGAGAGGAACAGCCAGAGATGTTCTTCGCACGAATCCTGACGACATAATGATAGCTGAGTATGTCAACTACGAAACTGGAAAAAACCTGACTCTTTATCCAGGTAAAGACAAGAGACATCGTTATGAGGTAGGCTTTAGTCTGGGAGGTTATATTTTAAAGGATAGGCTGTGGTTCTTTGGGTCTTTCTTGCCTGTTTATCAAACACAAACAAGAAAGGGCGTTTTTCTTTCAGAGCCGGATTTTACTAAAGATTACAACCGAAAATATTATGAGTATAATTTTGCCGTAAAGTTAACTGCTCAGCCTTTTAGCTTCATGCGGACCGGTGTTTCAATTGTTAATAATTTCAGTAAAACAAGAGGGAATCTTCCTTCACAACGAGGAACAAGTAGTCCTACCGATCCTACCCTTGAAAAGTATGGTTATGATTATCCCAATTATTCTGGCAGTGCTTTTGCTGATTTTACTTTTGGTAACAATTTGATGATAAATGTCCGGGGTGGTCGTTTCGCCTATGACGAAACAAATCAACAGTATCGTTCCGATTCTCCACGTCAATATCATTCTGGTTATGGTATAGGAATTTATATCCCCCCGACTGATCCTCGCTATCGACCGCGGTACTGGCAGACTCATCCTCGAATTTATGAAACAAATAAATATCTCCATTATAAGAATTACGCTAATCTTGACATCACTTACTACCTTGATTTGTATGGAGAGCACTCGATTAAAGCTGGAATTGAGTGGGTGAGACAAGGAGAGGACGTTGACGATAAAATTAATCCCGACTATCCAGATGTCTATTTCCAATGGGGCCGACCTCTGATTATTGGTGGTGTTAACTATGGCATGGGAACTTATGGTTATTACGAAGTCAGAGGTAGTCAAGAAACGGGTCCTTTCGGAGAATTTTATAACGTTTATAACGACCGCTGGGCTCTTTATATCCAGGATAGTTGGACTATTGGCGATAAACTTACTTTGAACCTTGGTGTCCGAGCCGAAACAGAATATGTTCCTCCCTATTCTGAAGATCCATCTATTCCAGAAGGATTTAAGCCCATGGAGTTTGATTGGGGAGATAAACTTGCTCCTCGTCTTGGTTTTGTCTACGATGTTTTTGGTGATGCCAGTCTGAAAGTTTTTGGTTCTTACGGACTTTACTACGATGTGATTAAGACTTATATGGCCGCTCATGCTTATGCTGGATTTAAGTGGAAGAGTGCTTATCACGAGCTGAATACGCTTGATTGGGAAAAGATCGGATGGAATGGCTATTTTCCTGGGAAGACGCTTTTGATCTGGGACCACCGTCATCCTTCTTTCGAGACGACTGATCCCAACTTAAAACCTGTGAGCCAGCGGGAGATTTCTTTTGGTCTTGAAAAACAGGTCATGGAGAATGTTTCCTTCACCGCGCGGTTTGTCCAAAAACATCTCCGCCACACAATTGAAGACGTAGGCGTGATTGTTCCTGGATTAGGCGAAGTTTATTATCAGACAAATCCTGGTTACGGTTGGTCACGCTGGACCACTCATGGAGGCAGATTCGATCCTAAGTATCCTGAGACACCTCCAGCCAAGCGAGATTACTATGGTCTTAACCTAAGCTTGGATAAGAGATTGGCTAATAATTGGCTAGCTGGAATTTCTTATACCTGGTCTAGGTTAGTTGGGAATTATTCCGGTCTTGCCTCCAGTGACGAGTATGGGCGGGTGAGCCCTTATGTAGAAAGATCATTCGACAACTGGGCTATGTCTTATACGAAAGACCTCGAACTTGTGGATGGTCCGTTGCCCACAGATCGACCTCATAATATCAAGATCTATGGTGCTTATACATTTCCTTTTAATTTGACAATTGGTACGGTAATGAACGCTATGAGTGGTACTCCCATTACGGAAAAATGGGATATTCTTAGTACTTATTGGTTCCCCTTTAACAGAGGTTATTATCGGGATGACCAAGGTAATTTGAAACGCGAGCGGACACCGTTCTTGTGGTTTGCCAATGTTTATATGGAATACAATCTAAAATTGGGAAAATATAGGCTGAATTTTAACGTGAACATTGACAATGTGTTCAACATTGACACAGCTCGGCGGCTTTATGATTATCGGACCCTTTACCAGTTGGATGTCGACGAAGATACAATTCTCTCCAAGAATTGGGATCTTGATACCCCTGGTGTGGGCTTTGTTCAACACCCGATGTGGATGATGAAAATGAGTTTTTATCCTCCCATTTCTGCTCGTTTGGGAATTAAATTCATTTTCTAATTCTTGTTCCTGCTGAAAAAATGTCACCCCCTCCTTCTTGGGGAAGGAGGGGGTGACTTATTCTTGGGGATGAATTTTTTTTGTAAAGAATAAAAAGAAGATTAGTTGGCAAGTTAAAACGAAGAGAGAGGAGGAGTATTAAATTTTTCAATAAGCTGGAAGCGAAAAGTATTTAGAGCAATAGTTAAGGTTAATTTACTGATTTTTTATCTTTAATTTTACATTTCATGGATTGTTATTTTTGCATTTTTAAGTTTAATATTTGAAAACTAGAAGATTATTATTTATTTTAAGTAAGGCTAATCTTGGATTTCCTATCCTTATAAGTTGAGTTAAACAGAAAAAAATTTAATTATGAATTGGAGATGGGCTATCATAGAGAAAAGATTTGCGAATCGGATTGCCGACGAGGAACTTTTTTGATTTAAATTTAATAAAGAGAGATATGTTTTCTTAAATTTAAGTTAAATTTAAATAATGGCCAAGAAAAAAAAGAAAAAGAAAAGGAAAAAGATTCGTCCAAAAGAGAAAAAGTTTCTAGAAGCCCAACCAGTTGAAATAAGTGTTAATACTAAAATCAGCCAGAAGAAAAGGAAGAAGTTTTTCTTTTTATGGGGGGTGGTAGGAGGAATTATTCTGATTGCTTTCGCATGGTGGTTCTTTTTCCCTCTTCATAAAATTGAAAAAGTAAAAAGGACAAGTGATGTTAATATTTTACTTATTACTTTAGATACAACTAGAGCCGATCGATTGGGTTGTTATGGCTATGAAAAAGCTGAAACTCCGAACTTAGATTTTTTGGCTAGAAATGGAGTTCGATTTGAGAATGTTTATTGTCAGGTACCGTTAACCACTCCTTCTCATTGCACTATTCTTACTGGGACTTATCCTCTTTTTCATCAAGTTCATAATAATGGTTTATATCGACTGCCCTCTCAGATAGAGACATTAGCTGAAATATTGAGCAAGAGGGAATTTGAAACAGCCGCCTTTGTAGCTTCTTTCACCGTTGATTCTCGTTTTGGCTTAGATCAGGGATTTGAGGTGTATGACGACACATTTGTGGAAGACCAGGCTTTTAAAGGCCTTAATTCAGAAAGGAAGGCTGAAAAGGTCTATCAGTCTTTTGTTAAATGGTTGGAAAATAGAAGAAGAGATTTATTTTTCTGCTGGGTTCACTTTTTCGATCCTCACCTTCCTTATGACCCACCTCCTCCTTATAAGGACAAATTTGATGAGCGTCCATATGATGGCGAAATTGCTTATATGGATGAGCATATAGGAAAAATATTAGAAATCTTACGCTCCAAGAATCTCCTGGAAAATACTTTGCTCGTTCTAGCCGGGGATCACGGCGAGGCTTTTGGGGAGAAAGAAGAAAGAGGCCATGGTATTTTTCTTTACGATGAAACTCTAAGAGTGCCATTAATTTTTTATGCAGAGAAATATCTGCCAAAAGGTTTAGTCATAAAATCTCGGGTAAGACTTATTGATGTTTTCCCGACGATATTAGATTTCCTTAATATACCCATTCCTCGAGAAGTCCAAGGAGAACCTCTTATCCCCTGTATTCAAGGCAGAAGAAAGAAAGATTTGACTACCTACATTGAAACCTACTTTCCTTTTGAGAACTATGGTTGGTCCCCTCTAATAGGTTTGGTGGATGGAGAGTGGAAGTATATAAAAGCACCTAAAGAGGAGTTATATAATCTCAAACATGACCCGAATGAAGAAAGAAATCTCATTGAAATTAAATCGAAAGTAGCTCAGAAAGAAAGAAAAAAATTGGAGGAAATTATTGCCCAATATTCTTCAAAAATTTCAGTAACAGAAGCGGCTAAAAGAGTTTTAACTAGAGAAGAGAAGGAGAAGCTTCGTTCCTTAGGATATGTAGATTATTCTTCCTCGCCTTCTGCTGGGCCTTTGCCTGATCCAAAAGACATGATTGAGGAACTTCGATTGACTCAGCAAGCAGAATTTTATGAGAATCAAGACAAATTTGACAAAGCCGCTCAAGTGTATGAAAAAATGCTTTCTTTAAGACCAAATAATCAAACTGCTTATGCTAATCTTGCTTTAGTATGCGCCAAATTAAATAAATTTGATCAAGCTGTAGATATTCTTCTCAAGGGAGTTTCGCTATTTCCAAATTCAATTGTTCTCCTGTCTCGATTAGCCCATACCTATTTGGTGATGGGGAAGTTGAAAAAATCCCTGGATGTGTGGAAAAAAGTCTTGGAGATTGAACCTCAATATTTTGATGGGTTATTAGGTGTTGCCTGGATTCTGGATTTAATGGGCCAAAAAGAAGAGTCCTTGAAATTTTATGAAAAGGCACTAGAGATAGAGCCTGAAAATAAGTTTTTACAAAAAAATTATGCGAGAGTCTTAGGAACTTCTGGGCGTTTATTAAAAGCAATTCAAATTTACGAAAAACTAAAAGAGAATTATCCAGATGATTATGAAGTTTTAGAAGAGTTAGGAATAGCTTATGGTTATGCAGGTGATTTGGATCAAGCCATAAGTAATTTATCCAGATCGGTTGAGTTACATCCCACCCCCTTAGCTTGTTTGAATTTAGCTGTTGCCTATAGAAAAAAAGGTGACCTTCAGAATGCGGCCAAATATTTTAAGTTATATTTGGCTAATTCAGAGGGGGAAAGTAAGGAAAAAGTTGACCGGGTCAAAAGAGAACTGGCTTTTTTAGAAAAACAATTAGGAAAATGAAATTTTTAGGCAGAGCTGGGGCAACTGCGTCGGCCAGAATCACGTTGGGTGAGATAACTACAGCCGCATCGGCCCGCTTGAAACTCAAATGTTTTTCTTAACTAAAAATTTTTTCCCGTTCCAATCGACAATTTGAATTTTGAGGTCGTATACTTTCTCCAGAAGGGATTCGTTTAAGATTTGAATTGGCTCTCCGGCAGCGACAACCTGGCCTTGTTTGAGAAAAACAATAAAGTCGCTATATTCAAGGGCCATTTCCAGATTATGGAGAGTGATGATAATTGTTTTTCCCTTATCCCGGCTCAATTTCTTGATTAAGTCCAGCACTTCGATTTCGTGTTTAGGATCCAGAAAAGTGGTTGGTTCGTCAAGGTAAAGAATTTGGGCCTGTTGGGCCAGCGCTCGGGCAATAAGCACTAAACGACGCTCGCCGCTACTGAGTTCAAACAGTGAGCCTTGAGCATAATCAGCCATCCCAATGTAAGCTAATGCTTCGTGGGCCAGTTTTCTATCGGTTTGGCTGGGAAGTGAGAGGGGATTAAGGAAAGCGGCTCTGCCCATGAGGACAAAGTCTAAAACCGTATAGTTAAAAATCGAGCTTAATTCTTGAGGGACGTAACTGATCAGCCGTGCCCGCTTGGCCCCTTTAAGAGAAGCTAAATCAAGGCCATTGATCCAGACAGTCTGCGGCGGAAGAGTGAAGATACCACTTAAACATTTCAAAAGAGTTGTCTTCCCCGCTCCATTGGGCCCCACGATAGAGGCCACTTGAGCTTTCTCGAAGGTCAGTTCGGGAACGTGAAGATAAAAGTTGGGATAGTTAAAGTTGAGCTCCTTGATTTTGATCTTCATAGCCACACTCGCTGGGTTTTTTTAAGAAGCACGATGAAAAGGGGAATACCCACGAGGCTAGTGAAAATACCGATGGGGATTTCAAAGGCAGCAATGGTGCGGGTTAAATCATCAGCTAAGATGAGAAATCCGCCTCCAACTGAAGCCGAGAGGGGGATGACCCATCGATTATCAGGGCCAATGGCCATTCTAACTAAGTGAGGAACGATTAATCCCACCCAACCGATAATGCCCGCAACGGAGGTGGCTGCCGCCGTAGCCAAGGTCGCCGCCAGGATAACGATGATTTTTTCGCGGCGGAGATTGATGCCAAGAGCTTTTACCTGCTCATCACCCATAGATAGAACATTCATTCGCCACCGCAAAAGAGTAAGGATAACGACCCCTAAAACCATCAATGGCCCGGCTAAGAGAATGTCTTTCCAAGTGGCTAAAGAGAGATTGCCCATGAGCCAGAAAAAGAGAGATTGAAGAGCATAAGGGCTGGCGAAAAACTCCACTAAGGAGAGGAGTGCCGAGAAGAAAGCCGTCATAATCACCCCCGTAAGAATAAGGGTGATTAAATGAGTTTCTGATTGACCAGCAATAATGAGGACCCCTCCTACTGCCAACACGCCAAAAATAAAGGCAGCCAGTTGGGGAGGGAAGTTTTGACCAAGAAAGACTAAAGACAACGCCGCCCCGAAGGCTGCGCCGGAAGAGAGACCAAGAATATATTCATTGATCAGAGGGTTTTTGAAAATTGCCTGCAGAGAAGCACCTGATACAGAAAGAGATGCTCCAATTAAAAGAGCTAACAGCAGCCGAGGGAGACGAATATGGAAAATGATAGCCGAGAGAGATTGTGGAACCTCAAGGGAGGAGAAAAAAGGAGCCGCTATAGTTTTGAGAACTTGAGAAAGAGAAATGGGGTAAGTCCCCAAACTGAGAGAAAAGAAAAGAAGAAAAAGAGGCAGCAAAATAGCTAGCCAGATAATTAGGCGAGCCCTCAATTTAGTCTTCATTTTAGGTTTTATTTTTCCATTTTAATCGACTCACTAGTTGAGAAAAACCATAGGGAAGGCCATAGAATTGATTATAAATTTCATTGCCTTTTTTTATTAAATCGACATCGAAAAAAAGCCATGAGTATCCCGAAAAGAATAGTTGCAACAACAAAGAACAGAGGAGTGTTTAAAAATTGGCAAAGAACCGGATTTTGGCTAGAATTCAACTTCAGATTCCTTTATTTTTATGTTACTTACTCTGGGGAAAAACTTTTCATTGACCAGGGGAGAAAAAACTATGTTTTTGCTAAGTTATCTTACTTTAGCGCCAGCTGGTACGTCTTCGATGAAAAAAGGAATGACTGCTTGGCCGTTGACATCCGCGGCCAGAAGCATGGTTTGAGATTCGATGCCGCGAATCACCGCGGGTTTAAGATTGGCCACCACGACGACTTTCTTGCCGGTGAGATCTTCTGGCTTATATTCCTCGGCAATTCCCGAGACCATCTGTCTTGTTTCTTCTCCCAGACTCACCTGAATCTTATAAAGTTTTTTAGTCCCTTCCACTTTTTCTACGGTAAGAATTTCACCGACGCGGAGGTCAATTTTCATGAATTCATCGAAGCTAATCATCTCCATTTTTTCCTCCTTAGGAGTTTTTTTAGGGGGTGGCTGTTGAGCTTTCTTCCCTTTTATAAAATCTTCCAGTTTAACTCGGGGGAAAAGAGGTTTAGGAGGAGATATCCTCAGTCCTTTCTCCCAGCCGTCAAATCGAAATTGGTCATAGTGCCTATCGGTGAGCTTTGTCTTTTCCCCAAGCATTTCCCAAATTTTAGTAGCGGAAGCAGGCATGACTGGATAAATCAGAAGAGCAATTCCCCGGAGAGCACAGCCAGCTTGATAAAGGATACGGGCTAAGCGAGGTCGTTTTTCTGGGCGGCGAGCAATTTTCCAGGGTTCATTTTCAGCTAAATATTTGTTAACTTGATTAACAAAAACCCAAATTTCCTCCAAGGCTCGATTAATGGCTAAGTCATCATAATGAGCGATGACTTGGCTTTTAGCTTTCTCAAAGGCTGCCTGGAGATTTTGATCTAGACTCGTTTCATCTCCCACTTCATTTAAGTTTCCTTGAAAATAATTGTTAATCATAGTTAAAGTTCGGTGGACGAGGTTTCCTAAATCATTGGCTAGGTCAGAATTAACCCGATGGAGGAATCCTTCATGGGAAAAATTTCCGTCCAATCCAATGGGGACTTCTCGAAGAAGAAAATAACGAAGAGGGTCAGGGCCGAAGTCTTCAAGGATAAGGCTGGGGTCTAGAACATTACCTTTTGATTTGGACATTTTGGTTTCATCCTTGAGCCACCAGCCATGAGAAAAAACACAATGGGGCAAGGGAAAACCGGCCGCCATCAAAAACGCCGGCCAGAATATAGCGTGGAAACGAAGAATATCTTTACCAATAAGATGAATGTCAGCTGGCCAGAATTTCGCAAAGAGTTCCTTATTCCAACCGTAACCGATTCCTGTTAAATAATTATGAAGAGCATCAAACCAAACATAAATAGTGTGTTCAGGATCTCCAGGTACGGGGATGCCCCATCTGACAGTAGTGCGAGTGATGCTTAGATCTTTGAGTCCTTGGCGAACAAAGCTTACTACTTCATTCATTCGGGCTGGGGGGCGAACAAAGTTAGGGTTTTGCTGATAAAAAGTTAAAAGTTTATCCCGATAGGCTGAAAGACGAAAAAAATAACAATCTTCAGCTACTTGATTAGCTTTTTGACCACAATCAGGACAGGTTTTTAGACCATCTTCATCTTGAGGAATATCTTCAGCTAAGAAATTTTCACAAGATACACAATACCAGCCTTTATAAATTCCTTTGTAAATATCTCCTTTTTCTTTTAGTCGTTGGAAAATTTCCTGGATTCCCTTTTCGTGGAAAGGCTCAGTGGTGCGGATAAAAAAATCGTAATTGATAAGCAGTTCTTTCCAGAGTTGTTTAAAGCGGCCGACAACTTTATCGGCTAATTCTAATGGAGATAAGCCTTTTTCCGCGGCTGACTTTTCGATTTTTTGCCCATGTTCATCTGTCCCAGTTAGAAAATAAACTTCATATCCGGCTAATTTCTTATGCCGGGTTATAGAGTCAGCAATAATTGTCGTGTAGGCATGGCCAATATGAGGAATATCATTGACATAATATATTGGAGTAGTAATGTAGAATTTTTTTGGCTGGTTAGATGGCTTAGCCTGTTTCTCGACCACTGGTCGGACCTCCTCTTATCAGAGTCATAGCTTCTGCTCGTGTGGCTGGATTTGTCCGGAATGACCCCCGCACAGCAGAAGTCACGGTAATTGATTTTGGTTTCTTTGCGCCTCGCATCGACATACACATATGTTCGGCTTCGATCACCACCATAACTCCCAATGGATTCAGACGCTCTTGGATGAGATCAGCGATTTGTTTAGTCAACCGTTCTTGAACTTGAAGCCGGCGAGCAAGGGCTTCCACCACTCGAGCAATTTTGCTCAACCCAACAATTCGACCTCCCTTGGGGATATAAGCCACATGGGCAACTCCGGCAAAGGGAAGGAGGTGATGTTCACACATGGAGTAGAGAGGAATGTTTTTAATAAGGACCATTTCATCATGTTTTTCTCCTTGAATCGGTTTTAGATGGGATCCCGGGTCTTCCTCAAGGCCACCTAAGATCTCTTGAAACATTCGTGCTACCCGTTGAGGTGTTTCTTTTATTCCGGAACGGTCAATGTCTTCTCCCACTCCTTCCAGGATGAGTCGGACTCCTTTTTCTATTTTTTTTATATCCAACGTTCTCTCCTTACTAGCCTTTATGATGTAATATTATTTATCCTTTTCATCAATCAATCAATCAATCAATCAATCAATCAATCAATCTAT
>Ga0190348_1000103_pt1 | contig 22616 bp, 18 predicted proteins | sample 48721367_MG_FD_161658 | JGI IMG/M metagenome (GOLD analysis project Ga0190348, IMG submission 161658) | Hydrothermal vent microbial mat bacterial communities from Southern Trench, Guaymas Basin, Mexico - 4872-13-6-7_MG | ecosystem: Environmental > Aquatic > Marine > Hydrothermal vents >... | reverse complement strand
TACCCCGCCATCCTCCAAAAATTGAACGAATCTTTTCAATACTCTCACTTTTCGAAAATCCTTTGGAAATGAGATTTCTCTTTTCTTTTCTCTCCATGAAATATCGAAGCATTAAAAAACAGAGAAGAAAGCCATCTCTCGCTTCCAAATAATAATCAATTATCTCACCTAAAATCTCGAGCCTTTTCCCCTTGGTGTCGGGCAGCTACCTTTTTAAAAAAAAAGACAGGGCTAGGAGTTTTCAGAGGTCAAAAAACTCTTCCTTTTTTGTCTGAAATCAACAGAGAAATTCTGGCTGGCATTTTAAGTTTAGCCTCAAAGAAAAGATTAAAGTATTTGACATTTCTAGCTATTTAAATAAATTTATAATTGATATGTCTCTAACCCTAAATCAGTTCTTATTGCTGGTCCTTACTTTGGCGGCAGTAGTCGTGTCGACTGTGGTGGTTATTTTTCTTCTGCAACTACGTCGAACAAGCCGCAAAGCAGAGGCAACTCTAGACGACATCTCGCAGCTAGTTAAGAATCTAAATGATATTTCTCAGAAAGCAAACGAGGATTTAGCAGCAGCTTCAGAGCTAATTGAGTCTTCCAAGAAAATTGCCGGCGGCCTCGCTGACATTACCTGGTTTGCCAGCACCAAGCTCATTCGTCCTTCCTCCAAATACTGGCCACTTCTCTTTCCGCTAGTCAGAATGGGTTGGAGACAATGGAAAAAACTCAAACGCAAGGAGGAAAAAAATGGCTAATGATAAAGGATCATCTGCTTTTGAAGTTACTTTATCTTTTCTTTTGGGAGCCGCCACCGGCTTTGTTTTAGGCGTTCTCTTCGCTCCAGCCAGTGGAGAAGAAACTAGAAAGAAAATTCAAGAATCGGCCACAAAAACAGGAACCAAAGTCAAAGAAGGCTATGAGAAAGTAGCTTTGGAAGCCGAAAAAGGAGCCAAAGTGGTTAAAGAGAAAACCTTAGAGGGAATAGATGCCATCAAAGATTTTGTCGAGCGCAAAAAGGAAGAATTAGCCCGCAAAAGCAAAGAATCGGCCCCATCGGAAGAAAAAAGTTAATTTCTAGATAGAAACTTTATCTTTTTTATTTACCTTACCAAATTTTATAAGGGAGAAATTGCTGATGAAGTCGACAAAAATTGTAAGTATCAAAGCTCTTGAAATTCTCGATTCTCGAGGAAATCCGACTATTAGAACCCAGGTCCTGCTGGAAGGCGGAACCAAAGGCATCGCCTCGGTGCCCTCCGGAGCTTCAACCGGCAGACACGAAGCCCTGGAGCTTCGAGATAAAGATCCTCATCGTTACCTCGGCAAAGGTGTTTTACAAGCGGTAAACAACGTTAATCAAATCATCGCTCCAGAAATAAGAGGCTGGGATGCTCTCGATCAAGAAAAATTAGATCAACGGTTAATCGAGCTGGATGGAACCCCCAATAAAAGCGGGTTGGGAGCTAACGCCATCCTCTCGGTTTCTTTAGCTGTGGCTCAAGCTGCCGCTGCCGCCGAGGGGCAGCCCCTTTATACCTATCTCCATCCCCAAAATATTTACTACCTTCCTGTTCCGCAAATAAATATCCTCAACGGTGGCTCTCATGCCGATAACAATGTCGATTTCCAAGAATTTATGATTGTTCCCGCTGGCCGGAAGACTTTTCGGGAAGCCATGCGGGCCGCCGCTGAAGTCTTTCACTGTTTAAAAAGTATCCTTAAAGAAAAAGGTTACACTACAGCGGTCGGGGATGAAGGAGGTTTCGCCCCTCATTTAAAATCCAATGAAGAAGCGCTAGAGCTAATCATGGCCAGTATTACTAAGGCCGGCTATCAGCCCGGTCAAGATGTCTTCCTGGCTTTAGATATTGCCGCTTCGGAGTTTTACGAAAACGGGGTTTACGTGTTCAAAAAATCTGACGGAAGTCAGAAAAAACCCGAGGAACTCATCAATCTCTATGACCAACTCATCCAGAACTACCCAATTCTATCTATCGAAGATGGACTGGCTGAGGACGATTGGCCTAACTGGAAGGCATTGACCGCTGAGCTCGGCTCGAAAATCCAACTCGTTGGTGATGATATTTTCGTCACCAATCCCCAACGATTCAAGAAAGGAATCTCCGAAAATATTGCCAATGCCATTTTGATAAAACTAAACCAAATTGGCACCTTAACTGAAACTATCGAAACAATTAAATTAGCTCAAGACCATGGCTACAAGACAGTTATTTCTCATCGATCCGGCGAAACGGAAGACACTTTTATCGCTGATTTTAGTGTTGCCCTCCAAGCGCTCCAGATAAAAACTGGCTCCTTAAGCCGGAGTGAACGAGTGGCCAAATATAATCGTTTGCTCGAGATTGAAGATGAATTGGGAGATCAAGCTGTGTTTGCCGGCTTAAAACCTTACCAATCTTTCCTCGACCAAGCCTCTTGATCATCAAGATTAAATATAACCGGGAAGGGCAAAGCAAAATTAGAGCCAACAAGCGTGAATAACAAAAAGCCAAAAGAAAGGGAAACTCTCTCGGGTATCCCGGTTAAAATTGTCTATGAGCCCTCTGATTTAACGGGGTTTAACCCTTCCCAAGATTTGGGCCAACCCGGAAATTTCCCCTTTACTCGGGGCATCCACTCCGACATGTACCGGGGTAAACTGTGGACAATGCGTCAGTATGCCGGGTTTGGCACCGCCGAGGAAACCAATCAACGTTTTCTTTACCTTCTCTCCCAGGGGCAAACTGGCTTAAGCGTAGCCTTTGATCTGCCCACTCAACTGGGGCTCGACTCTGATGATCCGCGGGCTCAGGGAGAAGTAGGCAAAGTGGGGGTGGCCATCGACTCCCTCGAAGATATGGAGCGACTCTTTCAGAACATACCTCTCGACAAAGTCAGCGTCTCGATGACGATCAATGCTCCCGCGGCGATAATATTAGCCATGTATTTGGCTTTGGCTAAAAGAAGAGGAATTCCCTGGTCTCGTTTAGCTGGCACCATTCAAAATGATATTCTCAAAGAATACATTGCCCGCGGCACTTACATTTTTCCGCCTCGACCTTCGCTGCGGTTGATTGTTGATACCATCGCTTTCTGCCAACAAAACGTGCCCCGTTGGAATACGATGAGTATTTCTGGATACCACATCCGAGAAGCCGGGGCTACCGCTGTCCAGGAACTAGCCTATACTCTCGCCAACGCCATTACCTATCTTCAGGGAGCCGTCCAGGCGGGGCTAGATCCCGAAAAATTTGTTCCCCGTCTTTCATTTTTCCTAGCTTCTCATAATAATTTTTTCGAAGAAATAGCTAAATTCAGAGCCGCCCGCCGACTCTGGGCAAAAATTACCCGTCATAAATTTGGTCTACAAAATGAAAAAGCCTGGAAATTCCGTTTTCACACCCAAACCAGTGGATCTACTTTAACTGCCCAACAACCGGAGAATAATGTCGTCCGGGTCACTCTTCAGGCCTTGGCGGCTGTTCTGGGGGGAACACAATCTCTGCATACCAACTCTCGTGACGAAGCCTTGGCCCTCCCTGCCGCCGACTCAGCTCGGATTGCTCTTCGAACCCAGCAAATAATCGCCTACGAGACCGGAGTTCCCGACACCGTTGACCCTCTGGGTGGGTCTTATTTTTTAGAAAAGCTGACCAACCAAATAGAGGAAAAAATCGAGGAAGAGTTGGCCAAAATCGAACAAATGGGCGGAATGATCAAAGCCATTGAAATTGGTTATGTTCAGAAAAAAATTCAAGAAAGCGCCTACTCTTACCAGAAAAAAATTGAAACCAAGGAACAATATATTGTGGGCCTAAATGTTTTCCAGAATAAACAAGAAAAAATCAACTTCGATCTCTATCATCCCCAAGATAAACTGGAAAAAGAACAAATAAAAAAACTAACCAAGTTTCGTTCCCGCCGTCAGCCTCACTCTCTTCAGGCCGCCTTAGAAGCAATTAAAGAGGCGGCGCAAGGGTCGGCCAACTTAATACCTTGCTTTATCCACGCGGTGGAAGAAGGAGCTACTTTGGGAGAAATTTCGCAAGCCCTTAAACAAATTTTTGGTGTCTATCAAGAAGAAGGCTTCTAGGATATCAAGATGATTATGATTTCTTGGAGAAAAAAAGAGCTAATGGGGCTATTGCTTATTCTTGTCACGTTCGGTAGCCCCCTTTTCGGAGTTGATCGACTGACCTCCTTGCAGATTAAAAGAGAAATCCGCCAAATTGAAAACGATGTTCTCCAAATTCGCCGTTTTCTTCATATGAACCCTGAACTAAGCGCCGAAGAATTTGAAACAACCAAACTGATTGCTACCAAGCTCCTGGCTTTGAACTTGGACCTTCATTCTTCCGAAGCTCGAACGGGAGTAACCGCTGTTTTAAGAGGCGAAAACGAAGGAGCAACCATTGCTTTTATCGTCCCTATCAATGCTCAACCTTTTGATGAGAAAAATTCTCTCTCTTACCGGTCATTAAACCCCGGGGCCATGCATGCTTGTGGTAACGATGTCCATATTGCTATTGCCCTCGGCACAGCGATGGTGCTCAACAAATTAAGAGACAAAATTCCGGGTAATATAAAATTCATCTTCCAGCCTGGCGGAAAAACACAAGCCAATGATTATTCGGGAGCCAAAATGATGATTGACCAAGGCGCCTTGGACAACCCGCCGGTTGGGGCCGCCTTATCGCTGCAAATTTGGCCGGCAGAATTAGGTAAAATCTATTTTTCCTCGGGAACGGTTCTAGCTGGGGAAGAAGAGATAACCATTCACCTCCAAGCCGATAAAAATCGCCTTGCCCCTCCTGAAGCCCCCGATTTGATTGCCGCTGCCGCCTGGTTAATTGGTTCATTCCAGCAAATAGCCTCCCGCGAAATACCATCCACCGAGCCTTATCTCATCTACATGGGTAAAATCCATGGCGGAAATAGACCTCAAGAGCAGCCTCCGCAAGTAGCCATAGAAGGGATTATTCGCTACCTTCAACCTTCAACTCAAGCCACTCTCCATCGCCTCCTGAAAGAATTAAGTTCTAGCCTAACCAATTTGTTCCATACTCAATGTCGAATAACTTGGAACTCCAAAATCCCCCCTCTTTATAATCATCCCGAATTGGGAGAAATTCTGGAGCCTAGCTTAATTCATCTCCAGGGCAAAGAAAACATTATTAATACTTCTCCTCTTCTTTTTACCCATGATTTTAGTCAATACAGTCAAAAAATACCGGCCTTTCTCCTATTTCTAGGAGCCCTGCCCTCCTCGAAGAAGCCCTCCTTCCGCTTCCTTCCCCATCCTGATTTCCTCCCCAATGAACAAAGCATTTTTCTAGGAATTGAAATAATGTCTCATCTCCTTCTGGACCTTTTGGCCCAGCCCACAGTCTCGTCTCCCTCCGCCATAATTCATTAGTGATTTCGTTAATGATTTAGTCATTTAATTTCTCCCTAATCACCAGCCTCGCCAAGGTCAATTTTTCATCTTTGCCCGGCAATTAGTTAGCCCTTCAGCCGTTGAGTACGAATTTATTGATTTTTTCTTTTTAGAATCCCCTCTCATCTATTTTCAAGGCCAAAGGGAGACATTGATGAATCAATTTCCCCCTAACAAGCGTCTATTCTGATGTCCTTTAGCTGAAAATAAAGCCCGACCATGAAACGGCCTCTCTTTTGGTTAAGCATCTTGCTCGTCCTAGGTATCATTGCCGGCCGCTATCTTCATCTTGATGTTAATCATTGGTTCCTTCTGTTCTGTGGGCTTCTTTTCCTGGCTTGGTTTTTTTTCTTCTTGGCTTCAAATAAATTAAGCCTTTTTTTTCTATTTCTCTCCTCTCTCACTTTAGGCGGAGGTTTATTCACCTATCACCAAAACGATTTCCAATCCTCACCTCTCTTTCGTTTTTCCGGGGAAGATTATCTTGACTTTAGAGGAAAGATACTCCAAACTCCTACCAAATCTTCCCGCTTGATGAACCTTAAAGTCCAAGTAAAAAGCTTGTCCATGCCGCACACGCATCAAAACGTTCAAGGCCGACTCAAGTTAACTTTGCCTTGCACGGCAGACGCCCGCCGGTTGGAATTGCTTCTTCCTGGAGACGAGATTGAATTTGGAGCCCGCCTCCTCCCTCACCAAAGCATGGTTAACTTTTCATCCCCAGATCCTTATTTTCTCCTGCAACTCCAAGGCATCCACCGGCGAGCCTTCACCAAATCCAGCATCTTGGTGAGAGTGGTTGAGCAAGGCAACCAAAAACACTTTTTCCATTTGAGGCGGTTGGCTTCTTCTTTAAGGATCCGAGCCCGGAAGGTGATTGAAGAGAATTTCTCCACCGCCCATCAAAACCGGCTTCGACCAGCCGGAGCCATCCTTTTGGCTCTTCTTCTTGGAGAAAGAGAACAAGTCTCCCCGGAACAAGTTCGTCAACTCCAAGAAGCGGGTTTATTCCACCTTTTGGCTATCTCGGGAGCTCATTTGGCGATCATTACTTATTTTCTTTTTCTCTTTTTTCGGCTTTTTGGACTCCCCAAACGAGTATGCCTTGCTCTCCTGATCCCTTTGATTGTTTTTTTTGTGCTTTTCATCGAAGAAAGGCCCTCCGTACTAAGAGCAGCCACAATGACAATTCTTTTTCTAAGTGGAAAATTAATCTGGAAAAACACCGATCTCCGGAACACTTTAGGGGCCAGTGCCTTTTTCCTCCTCCTGCGTAATCCTTCGTCTCTTTTTAACCCAGGGTTTCAACTGACTTTTGGGGCCACTCTGTCTATCATCATCTTCTTTTCCCCTCTCCGAAAACACTTGCCTTCTCTTCCATGGCGAATATCCGATCTCTTGGCCCTCACCGGTGCTGCTCAATTGGGAGTACTTCCCATCCTGGCCCATCATTTTCACCGCTTAACTCTTATTGGCTTCCTCCTTAATTTGCCGGCTGTTCCCCTGGTGGGGATAATCATGGGCCTTGGATACCTGACGCTCCTTCTATCTTTTCTGCCCCATTTTATCCACCAAGGCCTCGTCTATTCCCTCTCGCTCATCACTAACATTTTTATTAACCTCGCTCATACCAGCCAGATAATTGACTTTTTAACTTGGCGTTGTCCCTCGCCTTCCGGGTTGATAAGCTTAAGCTATTATATTTTTCTCGGAGCCATTTTCCTTTGTCGACCAAAAAAACTGCGGGTAATAGCCATTCTCCTTTTCTTAATTACTCTCTTCGTTATGATCAACTATCCTTTCTCCTCCCCTTCGCCCACCCTCCGGGTCACTTTCCTCGATGTGGGCCAAGGACAATCGATTCTCGTTGAATTTCCAGGCCGCCAAAAAATGCTCATTGACGGAGGAGGCCTCATTGGCAGTCAGTACGATATTGGCGAGAACGTTATTTCTCCTTTTCTCTGGCACCAAAGGATTAAGACCATTGATTATCTTGTGCTCACTCATGCCCATCCTGATCATTTCTTAGGTTTGCTGTCGGTGGTTCAGAATTTTAAAATTAAAAATTTCTGGACGGTTTCTTATTCCTTTCCAGATCCTCTCTTCCAGAAACTAATTAATCTCCTCTCTTCGCGAACAAAAAGAGCAAGATTATTTAAAGGAAAAGAATTCCGGATAAATGGCGTCGAGCTTCGGGTTCTTTCGCCCTCCTTGGCTGAAATTACCGATAATCCAAGAACCCTCAATGACACTTCCCTTGTGCTGCGGCTTACTTATAGCCCAGTCTCGCTTCTTTTTCCAGCCGACATAACCAAGGCGAGCGAAGCAAAGCTGGTCATGGAAGAGGCAAACCTGGCAGCTGATATTCTGCAGGCACCTCACCATGGAAGCCGCACCTCAAGTCATGAAGAATTTTTAACCGCTGTCAACCCAATCATAGCGGTAGCCTCCGCCGGTTCCAATTCTCCTTTTTTACCTCACCCCGAGGTCAAGAAAAGATACCACCAAAAAGGAATAATTTTTCTGGCTACTCCGCAAACAGGAGCAGTAGAAATCACTGTCTTTAAAGAATATCTTTCCCTGCGCACAGCTAAATCCAAAGAGACTTATCGACTTGTCTATGCTCCCTGGAACTGGTAATCGTTTTTTCATTCGCAAGGGGAATTAATGGAACCTGAAGACCAGGCCCATCTTTTTTTTCTAGCTAGAGATCAGATTCCCTTTTTCGCCTGCGGATGGAAATTAAACTTGGGCCTAATTTGACCCCTCCCTAAAATTGGCTTAAAATATTTCTAGGAAGTAAGCAATGAAATTCTTAAAAAAGGCCGGCGGTCTGCTCTTAGCCTTTTTCTTTGTCTCTTCCCTAATTTACGGACAAAGCTTAGTCGAACTGGCCAAAAAAGAAAAGGAACGGCGGGCCAAACTAAAAAAGAAAAGTGCGGTGGTGGTCACCAATGCTGACTTAGCCTACTTAAAAAAAAGGCCATCCATTCAAGTGTCTAATCCCCCTCCTTATTTAGAAGAGAAGCCCCCAACTTCTCCTTCTTCTCCCCAAGTAAGAGTGACCAATCGAACTCCGCAGCCGCAATCATCGGGGCCAAAAACTTCTTCCGCAACCGGCAAACTTGACCAGCAAGATACTTCCCTAGCCGGGAGTTCCTTAGAAGAGAAGTTAAAGAAAGCCCAAGAAATGGTGGGGCTTCTCACGCTTAAAATGAATGCTCTCTGGCAAGAATTTTATAGCCTTGATGATATGACTCCCCGCGATCTAATTCAGAAGCAAATCAGTGAAACCTATCTCCAGTTGCAAAAAGCCCAGGCCGAAGTGGAAAAACTAAAAAAGCAATTAGCTACGCGTCAAACTAATCGAAAAAAATAAACCGCTCAAGAAAATCCAGCTTAAGCTATCTTTTATTACTTTCGGTTAACGGAAATAGACAAAAGAAATTTGCAGACCCAATTCTCTTTTGTCTTGGGAATTAGGGATTACTTGGGCGGGAATAAATGTCTTATCGGTCGCTATGGTCAGGACGAATTCATCTTTGTCTCCGAGCATCTCCTTCTTGATATTATAAGAACGCTCAAAATGACTTTCCTCGGGGATAAACTCATCCAAGACCTGGTCATTTATTTTAAAGATAACTTTTTGCTCAGGAAGGGCCTCTAAATTGACTCCTCCCCGGATAACCAGCAAAGCACCCCGATGAGGATTATCAATGATGCAGCGAGCCTCTTTAGTTGTCCATCGCCACTGTTTCAAATAAGATTGAGGGTCTTCTTCTAAATCATACCAGCCTTCTTCATATATTATTTCCGGAGTATCCAGAGGAGGAGGGGTTACTTTTAATTTTTGCGAATAAACTTCCTGCATCGACTCTCCAGTTCGATCATAAGGGGAATAAAAACCAATCTGGAGCTTCAACGTCTCTTCTCCCTTAAATTCAGGGTCAAACTCATCAATAAACGAAGGAATATAAATTCGGCGCGAATAAACATATTCTTTCCCAGACTCCCACTGCGAAGTAGGCACTGGAGGAAAATGGTCATCCTGAAAGATTAGATTTTCTCCATGCCAAAAATGGACATAGATATTTAAGTCTTGCGTAAACTTAGCGAAATTATCATCAGTTGTCCAGGTGTACTGCATGTCGGTAATAAGGTTGTCAGTTAAATTTTCCTCAGAAAAATTAATTTTTAAGTTAACACCTTTAACTTCGGCTTTTTTTTGACAACTGACAATTCCGATCAATAGCAAAAACACAAAAGGAATAACTAACCTTTTTCTCCACATAATCATCCTCCTCTCTAAAGTCGAATAGATTATAACTAATATTGTTTTTGAAGTAAAGAAATCATCGTCTTGAAAGGCAAGGGAGGATAGTGTATAGTCGAAAAAAATGAAAATGCTCCTCGCTCCCTTTTATTTTCTCTATCAGGCTGGGGCTGTTTTCCGAAATCTCCTTTACGACTGGCACCTGCGTCCTGTTTACCGCCCCCCATTGCCAGTCATCAGCGTGGGGAATATCTCTTTTGGAGGTAGCGAGAAGACTCCTTTTGCCCGCTTCCTTCTGCACTTCTTTTTTGACCTAGGATTTAAGCCGGCCTTAATCTCTCGTGGTTACCAAGGCCAATGGGAAAAAACAGGTGGAGTCGTCTCCGATGGTCACCTTCTTCGAGCTTCCTGGGAAGAAGCTGGAGACGAAGCTTTCATGATTGCTCAAGAATTTCCGGCCGCCGGCGTCTTTGTGGGCCGCCACCGTTTTCTTTCTTGCCAAAAAGCCCACGAGTTAGGGTTTAATCTGGCTGTTTTGGATGACGGTTTCCAACATCGTCAGCTAGCCAGAGATATTGATATCGTTTTATTCTCTTCACAGCAATTCCCCTTTGCTCGCCGGGAACCTCTCTCTTCTCTACGCCGCGCTGATATTATTCTTTTCCGGAAATTCTCCGACCAAACTTCGGCTAACCAGTCTTCGGATCACCCTGGCGAAAAGCTCAGGAAGAAGTTTAGCCGCCAGAAAATTTTTGACTACGAAGTTCTCCCGGCTGGTTTCTTTAATCTTGCTGATGACTCCCCTTGTTCCCTTGAATCTCTCCGCCCCCAAAGAATAATCGCTTTCAGCGGTATTGCCGCGCCACAGCGATTTTTCTCCCTTTTGCGCCAGGAAGGACTTCAAGTTGTTGACATCCTAAGTTTTCCTGATCACTTTTCTTATCCCTCTTCAGCTATCGCCAAAATAATAAAAATATTCCGAGAAAAGCAAGCTGACTGTCTTTGCACCACCGAAAAAGATGCTATTAAACTAGCGCAACGCTCCCAAATCAATCAACTCCCCGTGGTTTACTTAAAAATCAAACTAAAAGTTGACCAACAATTCAGCCAAGAATTAGTCCAAATAGTTCAGTCATGGCCACGATGAAAAAAAAATCATCTATCTATCTGGAGTGGTTAGGTTTTTCTTCTTTAGGCCTGCTTACTTATCTTCTACCCCGGTCTTGGGGGAAAAAAATGGGCCGATTTATTGGGCGGTTAGTCTATCACCTTGACGCCTACCATCGACAAGTAGCCTTATCCAACCTTAACCTAGCCTTTAAAAACCAGAAAACCGACCAGGAAAAACAAAAAATGGCGCGAAGTTGCTTTGAAAATTTTGGGGAAATGATCGCTGATTTCCTAAAGTTTCCCTCGCTTTCCCCAGCCAAAAGGCAAGCTTTAATTGAAGTTCAAGGTCTAGAATTTTTTCACCAAGCCCAACAACAAAAAAAGGGACTCATTATCATCTCGGCTCATTATGGCCAATGGGAAGTTGCTTCCTTTTTCTTGTCGCAATTGGGTAAGCTAAATGTCATCGCCCGACCCCTTGATAATCCCTGGCTGGAGAAAAAATTAACCCAAATGCGAACCTCTCTTGGGGCAAAAATAATCTACAAACAAGCCGCCGCCCGACCTATCTTAAGAAAATTACAAGCTCAGGAAATAGTTGTCCTTCTCATCGATCAGAATGTTCTCGAAGACATGGCCGTTTTTGTGGACTTTTTTGGCACCCTAGCGGCCACGACCCCGGCAGCCAGTGTGCTGGCCCTTCGCTCCCAAACCCCTCTGCTTCCTGCTTTCTGCCTTCCTCTCCAAAATGGTCGTTACCTGATTGAATTCAAACCGCCTATTTACCCTGAACAATACGGAGGGGAACGGGAAGAACAAATCTTGCAAATCACCCAGCAATGCACTAAGATTATAGAATCTCAGATAAAGGCAGCTCCTGAACACTGGATGTGGTTTCACAATCGCTGGAAAACTCGCCCGCCCCAAGAACCAAAAAAGTAAGGATTATATAATTGAGAGCAAATAATCGCCCCTATGACCAATTACGCCCCGTAAACCTTATTCTTGATTACATGGAATACGCTGATGGCTCAGCCTATATGGAACTGGGCAAGACAAAAGTCATCGCTACCGCCACTATTGAGGAAAAAGTACCCATCTTCTTGAAGAATAGTGGCACCGGCTGGATCACTGCTGAATACTCGATGCTACCCTGCTCAACGGAAAAGAGAACGCAACGGGAAAGAAATCAGGCCCGAATTTCGGGCCGCACCCATGAAATCCAGCGACTTATCGGTCGTTCCTTGCGAGCAGTGACAGATCTTTCTTTGCTGGGAGAAAGAACCATCATTATCGACTGTGATGTGCTCCAAGCTGATGGTGGCACGCGAACAGCCTCGATAACCGCCGCCTGCTTGGCTCTAGCTCTCGGGCTGAAAAAACTTCTCGAAAAAGATATTATTCCCGAAATGCCGCTGCGGCATTTGATCGCGGCTACCAGTGTCGGGCTGGTTAATAATAACTTATTACTTGACCTCGACTACCGGGAAGATTTTGAAGCCACCGTGGATATGAATGTGGTCACCACCGACACGGGGTCTCTAGTTGAGATTCAGGCCTCAGCCGAAAAAGCTCCGATGAGTAAAAAAGAATTCGAAGGCCTTCTCTCTTTAGCCGAAAAAGGAATAAAAACACTTATCAAAATTCAAAAAGAAGCCTTGAAAGAGAAAAGCCTTCTTTTCATGGCTTATGGGTGAGAGTGAGGAATGAAAAGAATTCTGGTCACCGGCGGGGCGGGTTTCCTCGGTAGTCATCTTTGTGAAAGATTACTTGAGGAAGGCCATGATGTGCTTTGTGTCGATAACTTCTTCTCGGGGAACAAAGAAAATGTCCGCCACCTGCTCGCCAATCCCTACTTTGAACTCATCCGCCATGACATCATCCATCCCCTGTTTGTTGAAGTCGACGAGATTTACCATTTAGCCTGTCCGGCCTCGCCCATCCACTACCAGTTCAATGCTATTAAAACAGTCAAAACAAACGTGCTGGGGACGATTAATATGCTTGGCCTTGCCAAACGAGTCAAGGCCAAAATTCTTTTGGCCTCATCATCGGAAATTTACGGCAATCCTGAAGTTCATCCTCAACCCGAAGATTACTGGGGCCGCGTTAATCCGATCGGATTAAGAAGTTGCTATGATGAAGGTAAACGGGTGGCCGAAACCTTAATGATGGATTATCACCGCCAAAATAAGGTCGAAACAAAAATCGCCCGCATCTTCAATTCTTATGGCCCCCGCATGGCTCTTAATGACGGCCGCGTGATCAGCAATTTTATTATTCAATCTCTAAAAGGAGAGCCTCTGACGGTTTATGGCCAAGGAAAACAAACTAGATCTTTCTGTTATGTGGACGATGTTATCGAGGGTTTAATCCAGTTGATGAATACCGATTCTTATCCATACCCCCTTAATCTTGGCAATCCAGAAGAAATTACCATTATTGAGCTGGCCAAGATGATTATTGACTTAAGCCAAAGCTCATCTTCCCTCCAATTTCAACCCTTGCCTCCCGACGATCCGCAGCGTCGGTGCCCCGATATAACTAAGGCCAAGAAAATCCTCAACTGGGAACCGCGAACGGAACTGGATTCAGGCCTCAAGGCAACAATTCAATATTTCCAGGAAATTCTAAGCAAAAGCTGAATGGCTAAAAAAGCCTTCCACCCCAAAAAAAAAGTAAGGGAGCCGCAGTGGTCACCGCCCTTTCCTTAGCTGAAGGGGAGGTAGTCATTATCCAAGATGCCGACCTCGAATATTCTCCCCAAGATTGGGAATCACTTTTGCGCCCTGTCTTGGAAAACAAAGCCGATGTTGTTTACGGCTCCCGCTCTTTAACTGGCTCTAAACCAAAACCTTGGCTAAATCGCTGGGCCAACCAATTTTTAACTAAGCTCACTAATCTCCTCACCGGCCTCAATTTAACGGACATGGAAACCTGTTATAAGGTCTTCCGCCGGAAATTGGTGGAGGGAATAGAATTGAAGTCGTCCCGGTTTGGCATTGAACCGGAACTGACCATAAAATTAGCTCGGACTGGGGCTAGCTTCCATGAAGTTCCCATTTCTTACCAAGGGCGAAAATTTCAGGAAGGGAAAAAAAATCAACTGGAGGGATGGTTTAGCTGCTATCTACCACATTTTTCGGTTTCGCTTTTTTGATTAAATTTATCTTCAAATTCTCTCTAGCTCAAGTCCTTATTTTTATTTTAGATATCGTCCCCCAGCTTTCCTCCAATTTTCATTCCTCTTGAAGAGATGAGGAAAGCTCGGATCTCCACTTGTACCTCTTCCCATTTACTGGATGTCTCTCTTTAATTAATTGCCTCCCTCAGTTAAACTTTTTTCTAAAATACTTGTCATCCCGGACTTTCTAGAATAAAATTTGTTTTCTTTTTAATAAAAAATTTGTATAATTGTATACTGCATTTTGAATTCAATCCTTTCTTAGTCAAAAGGAGGCAGCAATGTCTTTAGTTTCGCAATTAATCACCGTCGGTCTCATTGTTGTTGTTCTGGCCTTGATTTCTTTCCTCTTAGCTAAGCAGTACCGGAAAGTTGGCCCCAACGAAGTCCTTATTATTTCTGGTGGACGGAAAAGAACAGTCATCGAGCCAGATGGAACAAAAAGAAAAATTGGTTATCGCTACCGCGTTGGTGGCGGGACTTTTGTTTTCCCTTTCATCGAAAGTGTCAGCACTTTACCCATGGAAGTTATCGCCATGGATATTAAAACTCCCGAAGTCCATACTCACAGTGGTGTTCCGGTGATGGTCACGGCCACCGCCCAAGTTAAAATCGACTCCTCCGATCACTCAATCAGAAAGGCCGCCGAACAATTCCTCGGCTTGGGCCGCGACGGAATTCGTGACGTCTCGATGACCATTCTCGAAGGAAAAATGAGAGATGTTATCGGGTCGATGACCGTCGAAGACATCTATCGCAATCGACATGTTTTTGCCCAGAAAGTCATCGAGCTCTCCACGGCCGATTTTGAACGAATGGGCTTGGTTATCCTTTCTTTCTCTCTCAAAGACATCAGTGACACCCAAGGCTACCTTGATGCTCTCGGCAAACCCCAAATAGCCGCCGCCAAAAGAGATGCGGCTATCGCTGAAGCCGAAACCGAAAAAGAAGCCATCATTAAATCATCTGAAGCCCGCAAGGAAGGTGAAGTTGCCCGGCTCGAAGCCGAAGCTTTAATTGCCAAGGCCCAGTGGGAAAATGAAGCCAAAAAAGCCGAATCCCAGACTCTAGTCAACCAGAGGAAAGCTCAGGCCGATTACGCTTACGAACTAGAGAGAGTCCGCCTCTCCCAAGAAATCAAAAAAGAAGAAGCCCAGGTCCAGCTCATCGAAAAAGAACAAGCCATCAAGATCGAGGAGTTGGAAATTGCCCGGCGCGAAAAGGAATTGGAGGCAACAGTAATCAAGCCCGCCAATGCCCGGAAATATCAGATCATTGCTGAAGCCGAAGCCGAAGAAAAAAGAGCCCAAGCTGAAGCCAGAAGCAAAGCAGAGCTCCTCAAGCTGGAGGGGGAAGCTACTGCGGAGAGCATCAAGCAAAAAGGCTTGGCCGAAGCTCAATCCCTGTTAGAAAAAGCCAAGGCCTGGGAAAAACTCAACCAGGCTGCCCTGCTGGAGATGTATATCGACAAATTACCCGACCTCGCCAAGGCCGTGGCTGAGCCTCTAGCCAAGGTAGACAAGATAATTCTCGTCGGCGGTGAAAAGGGACCGGGAGCCTCGCGGATTACCGCCCAGGTGGCCGAGGTCTTAGCCCAGATGCCTGACGTAGTTAAATCTTTGACCGGGGTCGATTTAAAAGAATACCTTAAAGAAAAAATGTCCCCGGAAAAAAAAGATGAAACTGAAGATTAATCATTCCTCTTCGTTGAGAAAGACCAATGATACTATCAGATAAAGCTAATCAAATCGGTGAATCTCCCACTTTAAAAATTACAGCCAAAGCCAAGGCTCTAAAAGCTCAGGGCTTGGATGTTATCGATCTTAGTGTTGGCGAGCCCGATTTCCCTACCCCGGAGAACATCAAGCAAGCCGGGATTAAAGCCATCGAAGAGAATTTCACCAAGTATACTCAAAATGATGGCATTCCTGGTTTAAAACAGGCCATCATTCATCGCCTTAAAGAAGACCTGGGTCTTGACTACCAGCCCGAAGAAATTATTGCCTCCACGGGAGCGAAAAGTTCTCTTTACCATCTTCTCCAAGCCCTTATCAATCAAGGCGATGAGGTGATTATCCCTGCTCCCTATTGGGTCACCTATCCTTACGCCGTCCAACTGGCCCAAGGCAAGCCGGTCATCGTCCCTACCCGCGAAGAAGATGGTTTTCTTCTACGGCCTGATCAATTGCGGGCGGCAATCACCCCCGCCACCAAGGCTGTGATTATTAATAACCCCTCCAACCCCACTGGGGCGGCTTACAATCGCCGTCAGCTCGAAGAACTAGCCGAAGTTGCACTGGAGGAAGAAATATTCGTCATCGCTGATGAAATTTACTATCGTCTTGTCTTCGATGATTTCCGCTTTGTCAGCTTGGCGGCCCTGGGAGAGGAAATAAAGAAAAGAACCATCATCATTAACGGCGTCTCCAAGTCGTACTCGATGACTGGTTGGCGAATTGGTTTTACGGCCGGCCCCGCGGAGATCATCAACGCCATGGGTAAAATTCAAAGTCATACCACTTCTAATCCCTGCTCTATTTCTCAAAAAGCCGCCGAAGAAGCCTTCCAAGGGCCCCAGATTGATGTCTCAAAGATGGTGGCCGAGTTCCAGCGACGGCGTAACTACGCGCTGATGAGGCTCCAAAGCATCCCTCACGTTTCTTGTTTCAAACCCCAGGGAGCCTTCTATCTCTTTCCCAATTTCTCCTATTATTATGACAAGGAATTTAATAACTTTCGGATCCGCAACTCCTACGGATTAGCTTATTTCCTGCTCAAGAAGGCTCATGTAGCCTTGGTTCCCGGAGCAGCTTTCGGGGCTGATAATTATCTCCGCATTTCTTACTCAACTTCGATGGAAAACCTCGAAAAGGGAATGGACCGCCTCATCCAGGCCATCTCTGAATTAAAGACGCCTAAGAAAGTTATTCAAATCAGACTGGATAACACAATTACTCATCACCAAGGATCTGTTGCCCGCGACGGCAACATTTCTACTTCGATGCGTGATGCTCTGGTGGCCGAAATGGAATCTCACTTGAGCTATGAAAATTACTACGAGTGGAACGCCAACATCAACGGAGCCATCATCCAGTTGCGCACCAATGTCGCTCACCTTTACCAGTTCTGGCAGGAAAACTGGTACCCCGCCCAATTGGAATCCGACCTGGAGCCTCATGGTATTATTTATGCTGTTGATGGGATTGCTGGCCGAGAGCCACGCGCTTTTTACAACTCCGAGACCAAAACCGGGGTTGTGGTCAACGCCGACAATTACGCTCCTCTACGCAGTCTTGCCCTAGGCATGGTTACTGATATTTCCGAGAGACTTTTTAATGCTCAAGGAGTGCGCGGCATGACCGCTGACTACCAGGGCCAAGGAGTACTCCTCACCGGCCCAAAAGGCACCAAAAAAACTGAGCTGTTTTTCTCTCTCCTCCAGCAGGAAGGATGGCGTCTTCACTCAAATGATTATATTTTCGTTCGTTTCGCTGGGGGAATGCCGCTGGCTGACGTAGGCGAACGCAAACTTTTCCTGCCAACTCCGACCGTCGAGTCCTTTCCTCGTTTGGCAGGCCTCTTTGATCATAGCCGGTGCGAAAATGTCATCACCACCAAAGAAGACTGTCAGGACATGGACTGCCTCCGCCAAGATGATTGCCGGTTGGAGAGGGGAGCTCCTTTCTGTTACCGGGCATCATCCAAAGCTTATTCTCTCCTTGACCCTTACTGGATTGAAGGACCAAAAAAGCATGTCAAACGAACTGCTCTAAGGTGGATTTTTATCCTCCGCTACGATAAGACCTCCCCGGCAATGGTGGAATTTGACCCTGAAGATGCTCTTCGTATCCTTGAATTTGGGGAATCTCTCGGAATTCGCTCAGGTCCCAGCCCCAAGGAAACCCAGCCCTTTTTCAATCCTCATCTGCTGGTCAAAACTCCCGAACGACTGGAGTTTCAAAAACAATTCTTCCGCCGCCTGTTGGAAAATTGCCGAGTCTTGTTGTTTAACAGTGGAGTGGGAAAGGCTGACGACATCATCTCAAAGATCAAAGAGTCCTCTTAAGGCTAACCAAATAATAATTTTTAAGGCAAAAATGACCAAAAGATCGCTTAACCAATAAGGGCAAGCAAATGACAACGAAATATAAATAGGTGAGAAGCAATGGCGAGCCAAAACATATACAATGAAGCTGCTTACCGCAAATTCGCCGCCGAGCTAAAACATGTTTTGAAACGACCAAACATTCAACAGGTGGATTTAAAGTGGCTTGAACCTCGAGCCAAAGCCACGGGAATCAGAACCAAGTACGGATCATATGGCTGGCGGGCAGCCATTTCCAGTCGAATTGCGCCCAAAACTGTTTACTTGGGCAGTGAATCGGTTCGCTTACCCCGGTTAACGCCCCTCCAAGAATCGATTATTGCTGATGCTCCCAAGGAACTCGATAAAGTACTTCATCTCTTAAAAACCCTCCCTTTCTACCATATCCGCCGCCGCATGGGTGAAAACAGCGAATTCAATCCTTTTTGTAATCTTTATGTTTCGGCGGCCGATCTTAAAAATTTTCGCCTGGGATTCATGTGGGGCAAGACCATGTTTAAACCTAAAAAAAGGCCCGGGCCAGAATTCATCATGATTCATATCCCTGAAGAACATCAACTCCGCCAGCAAGTCTTAGTGTTACCCGAGTTCAATATCAATATTGCCCTCGGCACCGACTACCTGGGCGAAGACAAAAAAGGTTTTCTGCGGCAAGCCATGTGGTGTGCCGACAACCAAGGAATGTTGGGCCTTCATGCCGGAACTAAGCTAGTCACCGTTAGAGATAAAGATGATCAACTGCGGACCTATGGAGTATTCCTGTTTGGACTGACCGCTACCGGGAAGTCAACTTGGTCTTGCCACCAGTTGGGATTAGATCCTCGACGAGGGGAAAAAACCTTGGTCACTCAAGATGACATTGTCTTTTTGAAAAAGGACGGCTCGGCCCTCGGCTCGGAAAATAACTTTTTCGTCAAAACTGATGTGGAGAAAAAATACCAAGAAGCCATGTACAACGCCCTTATTGATAAAACGGCCCTCTTTGAGAACGTGATAATCAAAGCCAATGGGGAGGTGGATTTTCTGGATGAAAGTTTAACCGCCAACGGCCGGGCTGTTATTCAACGGAAAAAGCTTCGAGCGGAGATAAACGGCAAAATGGTTGACATCTGGTCCAAATCAATTAATCTGCCTTCCCTTGATGAACTGGACGGTCTTGTCTTTGCCTTCATTACTCGCCGGAACACCATCATGAGCTTCGCCCAAGAATTAACTCCTGATCAAGCCGCCCTGGCTTACCTTTGGGGGGAAAGCACCCATAGTTACGCCAGCCAACCCCATCGAGCCGGAGAGTCAGTCCGCATCGTGGGAACCGATCCTTTTATTGTTGGTTCCCGGGCGAAAAAAGTTAATCGTTTTTATGAAATAATCATGACCTTGGTCGAAAATTACCCGGGGAAAGTAAAGTTCTACCAGTACAATACCGGAGGAATCGGGGAAATCATTGAAGAACACACCGAAAACGGCCAGAAGAAAAAGCACTTGGTACGCAAGGTAAAACGTGTTCCCATCGACCTTATGGCCCGGATTCAACGGGGAGACTTAAGGGGGACCAACACCTACGAAAAAGGAATTTTAGGTACCAAGGAAATAAAAAAGGTCGAAGGACAATCACTTGATGAATGGGATATTCATCACTATTATAGTCAAGAACAAATCGAGACTTACATCAAAGATCTCGTCGAGGGAAGAAAAGCCTTTACTGAAGAAGTAGCCGAAGAAGGTTTGCGACCAGAAATCATCTATGCGGCGGAGAAGTCGTTTAAAATCGACAAAACGGCCCGGCGAGCCCGAGTTTTCCTAACTGGGGAAGGAGAGACGAAACCGGGAGAAGAGGGGCTGGAAACGCCAACCGGGGAACCAGCATTTATTTGGGAAAGCAAGACCCGGCCGCCAAGAGAACGCTTCTGGCGAGAACGACCCTGGCGAAGACGATAACTCAATTAATCATCGCTTAAGCAATAATAGTTGCCTAAATTGTCCGAAAATAACTTCTTATTTAGAACTTCAACTAACCTGAGCTATTCATATTTTTCATAGCCATTTCTTCTTCTTCTTGATTCTAACATGTTATATATCAGCACGTTATGGTGAGAAACTGCTTTTTATATGGATTATTCAGGCTAATTAAAGATCAGAAAAAACTTTTTCTTCCACTTCTTGGGCCAATTGATGAAGGAGGAATAAATGCGCTTCTTGCAGACGAGGGGTCGAGGCCGAAGGAAGAGCAAATAAATAATCAACTTGCCCTTGGAGGGATCGTCCTTTTTCTCCGGTCAAGCAGGCCGTGAGCATTTTTTTTTGGCGGGCAATGGAGAAAGCTCCAATCACGTTTGGCGAACGCCCGCTGGTAGTCAGGCCGAGGGCAACATCTCCTTCCTCCCCCAAGGCCTCGATCTGGCGGGCAAACACGAGGCGGAAATCGGAATCATTGGCCACCGAGGTGAGGATGGAAGTGTCGGTAGTCAGGGCAATGGCCTTGATGGGCGGTCGGTCATGAAAGAAGCGATTAACCAATTCGGCCGCCAAGTGCTGGGCCTGGGAGGCGCTGCCGCCGTTACCAAAAACAAGGAGCTTGTGTCCTTGGCCCAGTCTTTTCGCTACTTCGCTGATAAACTGCTGAAAATAAGCCTCGTCGTTAAGAGTAAAAACCTGTAAAATTCGATTTAATTCTTCGATGGCTGTTAAATATCCCATGTTTTTCACCGAAAATTATATCAACCGATGCTCCTTGATAACTATAACCATAATGTTAACTATTAATCTTTTTAAAAACAAGTATCCTCTTTATAACAACTCAAAACACAAAAAGCCAAGGTATTTTAGGTGTAGACAATCTCTCCTCTCGGGAAAAACACGTCCCTCAGGGTTAGTTTTTCTCCGGCAATAATCATAAAAACAATTACACCTTAATCTTTTTTCAGCGAGGCAAGGCCTTATCTTCTCGCCTTGATTCCAATTACTTAAAAATTTAGACTCCAATCTTTTAATCGCCTTGCTTATCGAAACTTTAATCTTATCGAAACTAACCCCATAACTTCAGTGAATATTATAACCGGGAGGCAATGGTTTGACTAACTAGGTCGATAAGTTGAGGCATCCGCGAGACATCATAGTCTTCAACAGCAATTGGCGAATGAAAACAAACTTCTATCGGGCCGGAGCGACAAAAAAAACGGCCCCGCGGCATGAGCTCAAAGGTTCCTTTAATGGAGATAGGGACAATAGGCACTCGGCTTTCTAAGGCGAGGAAAAAACCTCCCCGGCGGAAGGGTTGGATTTGGCCGCTGCGGCTCCGGGTCCCCTCGGGAAAAATTAGAAAGGAGTAACCCTTTTCTCTCATCATCTGGGCAGCTCTCTGGATGGCCATTTTGCCCCCCTTGACGCCCCGGCGGTCAACCGGAACGAAACCAACCATCTTCATCCCGAGGCCAACCAAAGGGATTTTAAAAATACCTTTCTTGAGTATCACCCGCACTGGCTGGGGAATCGTCCAAAAGAGCAGCGGCCCATCGAGAAAACTGAGATGGTTGGCCATAAAAATGTAAGTTTGCTGGGGATTAACAAATTCCCGCCCATGTACTTTAACCTGTAATCCCAGAACTTTGGGCCCCAAACTCATCCCGAATTTGCCCAAAGCAATAAGAGGTTGGGAACGACGGGTGAGAAAAGAAAATAAGAGGAGAGGAATTCCCGCCACCAGGATTAAAATTACATAGATCAGCAGGAGTAATATCGTCCGCATTTTTTCCCCCGTATTTTATCGAAAATAATAATAAATAGCGAGAGGTGACTAAACATCCCTTACCCCTTTGCATTTTCTTTTAAAGGAAAAGGCCATTATTAGATTTCGGTAATTCTTTTTGGCTATTTTTGCAATTAATTATATCCCTACTAAAACACTTATTTTCTTTACTTTTTATTTGAACTTTTATAACTTAAGTTATCTATAATGGGTCAGAAAATCAAAGCGATTGTCCGGTCATTGCGCCCTTATCAGTGGTCGAAAAATTTCTTTGTTTTTGCTCCTTTGATCTTTGCCCAAAAAATATTAGATTGGACGGCTACCGCCCAAGTAGTGGCTGCTTTTTGTATTTTCTGCCTTCTCTCTGGCAGTCTTTACATTTTTAACGACCTGGCTGACTACGCCCAAGATCGCCAGCATCCTAAAAAACGCTATCGTCCGATTGCCTCCGGGATTATCTCGAGGAGACTAGCTCTAAGCACGTTTATTGTCCTGAGTATCCTTTCTCTTAGCACAGCACTCCTTCTTCGCTTCGAGTTTTTTTTGGTAGCTCTTTCCTATTTTATCCTCCAGATTCTTTACTCCCTTAAGCTAAAACATGTTGTAATTCTGGATATTTTTATCATTTCGGCTGGATTCTTCCTCCGGGTGATTGCTGGGGGGCTAGTCATTGCAGTCCCGCTTTCTTCGTGGCTTTTAATCTGCACTATCCTGCTCGCCCTCTTTCTCTCGATGAGTAAACGTCGTCATGAACTTGTGCTCCTTAAT